>Ga0180008_1000183_pt1 | contig 64345 bp, 54 predicted proteins | sample MM_PW_MetaG_FD_121121 | JGI IMG/M metagenome (GOLD analysis project Ga0180008, IMG submission 121121) | Groundwater microbial communities from the Aspo Hard Rock Laboratory (HRL) deep subsurface site, Sweden - MM_PW_MetaG | ecosystem: Environmental > Aquatic > Deep subsurface > Groundwater... | reverse complement strand
GGGGGGGGGGGGGGTCGGGGGGGGGGGGTTGCCCCCCCCCCCCGTCTTGGCCCGTTGCCACCGGCGGGCCCCCCCCCCCCCCCGAGCCAGCACCCACCTCAATTGAGCGGTACCCAGGGGTGCTTCCCATGTCAAGCTGTCACGCAGTCCCTTTACACTTGGCCCGCCATGAAACGGGGCGCGGAACGCTCAGTCAGGGGGGTGTGCCAAGGAACTTGCGGGAAGAAACGCAGTCTACCCACCTCTCGCAACCCGCGCCACCCCAACCAACCACCCCTTGCCTGCCCCGCCCGAACGTCTCAGCCCGGCCCCATGTCGGCGTGGCTGACCAGGGTGAGCAGGCGAGCCTCCTGTCGATCGACCCGTGCACCCATGAGTACGTCCTCGTCTTCGCTCCAAGCCCCCGCGCAGCCCGCCAGCGCGCCTGCAGGCCACGCCATCCCGCTCATGGAGCTGATCGCACTGGCCATCGGCCTGCTGGCGATGTACGTCCCGACGTACATGAAGCTGGACGCCCAAGTCTGGTCACAGGAAGGCCAGGGGCACGGCCCCGTCATGCTGGCACTGACCATCTGGCTGGTCTGGAAGCGTTGGCCTGAGCTCATGGCCGCCCCCGACGACAACAAATTCGTGCCGGCCAGCCTGTTCATGCTCGTGGCGGTGTTTTTTTACGTCATTGGCCGCTCTCAAGACTTCCCGGAGTTTGAAGCCTCTTCCCAGATTCCGCTGGTGATCGCCATCTTGCTCAGCCTCAAGGGTTGGCGCGGGGTCAAGATCATGGCCTTTCCCATTTTCTTCCTCATTTTCCTGATCCCCCTGCCCCAGATCCTGGTCATGGTGGTGACCGCGCCGTTGAAAATGGGCGTTTCGGTTGTGGCCGAGGCCGCTCTCCACGCCGCCGGCTACCCCATGGGGCGCACGGGCGTGACCCTGAGCATCGGGCAATACCAACTCCTGGTCGCCGATGCCTGCGCCGGCCTGAACTCGATCTTCGCCCTGGAAGCCATCGGCGTGTTCTACATGAGCATGATGGGCCACACCAACCCGAAGCGAAACATCTTGATTGCGCTGCTGATCCTGCCGATTTCCTTTGCCTCCAACGTGATCCGCGTCATCACCCTGGTGCTGGTCACTTACTATTTCGGCGACGAGGCCGGTCAGGGGTTTGTCCACGGGTTCGCCGGGATCATGCTTTTCATGATCGCGACGATGTTGACCGTGGCCACGGACACCGTGATCGGTCGCTTCATCCCTGGCAACAAGGAAGAAGAAGCCCAGCTCACCGCCCAAAAGGCGTGAGGTTGTACACCCAACGATTGACAGAACATGTCATCTAGTCAGCTCCTGATCATCTTCAAAGCCCGCTGGCGCATCATGCTGGCCGTCTTCCTGGCGGTGGTCCTCACCGTTTTGGCAGGCGTCCTGCTGCTGCCCAAGAAGTACACGGCTTCGGCCTCGGTGCTGGTTGACGTCAAGTCGCCCGACCCGATCGCCGGCATGGTGCTGCCTGCGATGTTGACCCCCGGCTACATGGCCACTCAGATGGACCTGATCCAGAGCGAACGGGTGGCCCGGGGTGCGGTGCGCGCCCTGCGCCTGACCGAGAGCACGGAAATGCGCGCTCAGTGGCAAGAGAAGACGGCAGGGGTCGGCTCCTTCGAGGCCTGGTTGGCTGGTTTGCTCCAGGCCGGTCTGGAAGTGCGCCCGTCTCGCGAGTCCAGCGTGATTTCGTTCTCCTACGAAGCCGCAGATCCCAACTTTGCTGCAGCCATCGCGAACGCTTTCGTGCAGAGCTACATCAACACCACACTGGAGTTGCGCATCGAGCCGGCTCGCCAGTTTGGTGCACTGTTCGAAGCTCAGGCCAAGCTGGCCCGTGAGCGCCTGGAGGCCGCACAGACTCGCTTGTCTGCCTACCAGAAAGAAAAAGGGCTCATCGCCACCGACGAGCGCCTGGACGTTGAAAACGCCCGCCTCAATGAGCTGTCCTCGCAACTCGTTGCCGTGCAGACCATGAGCGCCGAAGCCAGCAGCCGCAAGGCCAAGGCCAGCAGCAGCAGCCAGGAAGTGCTCAACAACCCCGTGGTCTCGACGCTCAAAGCCGAGATGTCCCGGCAGGAAGCGCGCCTGAAGGAGCTGAACTCTCGCCTCGGATCGGCTCACCCTCAGGTCATCGAAGCGCAGGCGAGCATCAACGAATTGCGCGACCGCATCGCCGCCGAAGCCAGCCGCGTGAACACCAGCGTGGCCATCAACAGCGCGGTGAGCCAACAGCGTGAATCCCAGATCCGCGAGGCACTGGAGCAACAACGCGAAAAGATCCTCAAGCTCAAAGAGCAACGCGACGAGGCATCGGTGCTGCTGCGCGATGTCGAAAGCGCCCAGCGCGCCTACGAGACCATCAACGCGCGCCTGAGCCAGGTGGCCATTGAAGGCCAGAGCAACCAGACGAACGTCTCCGTCATCAAGCAGGCCATGCCGCCCTCCGAGCCCTCTTCGCCTCGCATCATGATCAACATGGTCCTGGCTGTGCTGGCTGGCGGCATGTTGTCCGTGATCGTGGGCCTGTTGCTGGAAATCCGCGATCGCCGCCTGCGCACCGACTTCGACGTCACGGAACTGCTGGAGCTGCCGGTTCTGGGCTCGATCCCCACGCGCAACAAGCCCGAACCCCGGGCCCTGCCGTGGCGCAAGAAGACCGCCACCGACACCGAATCGCGCACCCTGCCCGAACTGACCGCCCCCCGCAGCTAAAGGCCGTTCACGACATGATTCCGACCCCCAATCCGGGCGCAGCACCCCAACGCCCTGCCGAGAAGTCCATCGGCGACATCATCCGTGATGCCAACAACCTGAGCCCCGAGCAGGTCGAGGAAGTTCTCGTCTACCAGCGCGAACATGGCGTCAAGTTCGGCGAAGCCGCCGTGGCCCTGGGCCTCGTCAAGCGCGAAGACGTGCTGTGGGCCCTGTCGCAACAGTTTCATTATCCGTATTCACCATCCACGGCTGAGCAGAAGATCAGCGAAGAACTGGTGGCCGCGTCCCACCCATTCAGCGAGTCGGCCGAAGCTTTCCGCGATCTGCGCAGCCAGCTCATTTCGAGCGTGTTCGCAGCAGAGGGCAAAAAGAAGGCGGCGGCCATCATCAGCGCGGCCACGGGTGACGGCAAGTCCTACCTCGCGGCCAACCTGGCGGTGGCATTCAGTCAGCTGGGTGGACGCACGCTGCTGGTCGACGCTGACATGCGCTCGCCTCGCCTTCACGAGCTTTTCAACATCAAGAGCAAGGTCGGCCTCAGCGGCATCCTCTCGGGACGATCGGCCAGCAACGTCATCCGCCCCGTGCCCGACCTGCCCAGCCTGTTCCTGTTGCCCGTGGGCGTGACCCCGCCGAACCCGCTTGAGCTGGTCCAACGCCCGGCTTTCGGACTCTTCATGAAAGAGCTTCTCAACAAATTCGACTACGTGATCGTGGACACCCCAGCCGCATCGGCCGGCTCCGACGCTCGCGTGATCGCCGCCGCGTGCGGTGCCGCCGTGGTGGTGGCCCGTCGCGACACCAGCCGCACCGACGACATGAAAAAGCTCATCACGTCGGTCAAAAAATCTTCCGTGAGCATTGTTGGCGTCGCCGTCAACGAGTTTTGATCCATTCCTTCCAGCAGCAGCATCATGAGTAAAAAAGTCGCATTGATCACAGGGGTGACCGGCCAGGACGGCGCCTACCTTGCCGAGTTCCTGCTCAAGAAGGGCTACGAGGTGCACGGCATCAAGCGCCGCTCCTCGCTGTTCAACACCGACCGCATCGACCACCTCTACCAGGACCCGCACGTCGACAACCGCAACTTCGTGCTGCATTACGGCGACCTGACCGACTCCACCTCTCTGGTGCGCATCGTCCAGAAGGTGCAACCTGACGAGATCTACAACCTGGCCGCCCAATCGCACGTGGCCGTCTCGTTCGAAGAGCCCGAGTACACCGCCAACTGCGACGGCATCGGTGCCCTGCGCCTGCTCGAAGCCATCCGCATCCTGGGCCTGGAAAAGAAGACCCGCTTCTACCAGGCCTCCACCTCCGAGCTGTACGGCCTGGTGCAGGAGATCCCCCAGAAGGAGACCACCCCCTTCTACCCGCGCAGCCCGTACGCTGTGGCCAAGATGTACGCCTACTGGATCACGGTGAACTACCGCGAGGCCTATGGCATGTACGCCTGCAACGGCGTGCTGTTCAACCACGAGAGCCCGCTGCGTGGCGAGACCTTCGTGACCCGCAAGATCACCCGCGCCATCGCCCGCATCGCCTTGGGCCTGCAAGACTGCCTGCACCTGGGCAACATGAGCGCCCTGCGTGACTGGGGCCACGCCAAGGACTACGTCGAGATGCAGTGGCTGATGCTGCAGCAAGACAAGGCCGAGGACTTCGTCATCGCCACCGGCGTGCAGTTCAGCGTGCGCCAGTTCGTCGAGTTCGCCGCCAAGGAACTGGGCATCACCGTGACCTTCGAAGGCGAAGCCGAGCAGGAAGTCGGTCGCGTGACCAAGATCGAGCCGGTCAATGGCGAGCTGCTGGCCAAGTGCAAGGTCGGCGACGTCATCGTTCGCGTCGACCCGCGCTACTACCGCCCCACCGAAGTCGAGACCCTGCTGGGCGACCCGACCAAGGCCCGCGTGAAGCTGGGCTGGACGCCCAAGATCTCGCTGCCCGAGCTGGTCAAGGAAATGGTCGAAAGCGACTACACCTCGGCCAAGCGCGACAACCTGGTCAAGTCGGCCGGCTTCCAGGCCTACGACTACCACGAGTGAGCCGGCGCGCCATGGACAAGAACGCCAAGATCTTCGTCGCGGGCCACCGCGGCATGGTGGGCAGCGCCATCGTGCGCCGCCTGCAAGCCGCCGGCTACACCAACGTGATCACCCGCAGCCGCAGCGAGTTGAACCTGCTGGATCAGGCCGCCGTTCACGCCTTCCTGGCGGAGCAAAAGCCTGACTACCTGTTCATCGCAGCGGCCAAGGTGGGTGGCATCCAGGCCAACAACACCTACCGCGCCGACTTCCTCTACCAGAACCTGGTCATCGAAGCCAACCTGATCCATGGCGCCCACCTGGCCGGCACGCAAGCCCTGATGTTCCTGGGTTCGAGCTGCATCTACCCCAAGCTGGCGCCCCAGCCTTTGAGCGAAGACTGCCTGCTCACCGGCCCGCTGGAGCCCACCAACGAGCCCTATGCCATCGCCAAGATCGCCGGCATCAAGCTCTGCGAGGCCTACAACCACCAGTATGGTCGCCAGTACACCTCGGTGATGCCCACGAACCTGTACGGCATCAACGACAACTACGACCTCAACAACAGCCACGTGCTGCCGGCCCTGATCCGCAAGGCCCACGAAGCCAAGCAACGTGGTGACCGCGAGCTCGTGGTCTGGGGCACAGGTACGCCGATGCGCGAGTTCCTCTACGCCGACGACCTCGCCGACGCCTGCGTGCACCTGATGGAAAAGGGCTACGACGGCCCGCTCGTGAACATCGGCACCGGCACGGACGTGACCATCCGCGAGCTGGCTCAAACCGTGATCGAGGTGGTCGGCTTCGCTGGCGACCTGACCTTCGACACCGGCAAGCCTGACGGCACGCCCCGCAAGCTGATGGACGTTTCGCGCCTGACCGGCCTGGGCTGGAAAGCCAGCACCACGCTGAAAGACGGCATCGCCCTGGCCTACCAGGACTTCCTGAGCAAACAAGGTTGAGCCCCATGAGGATCCGTGCCTTCGTCCTGACCGGCGTGATGGTGGCGGCAGCCGCCACCGCCATCGCCCTGACGCCCAAGCAGCTCTACGCACCCGGGCAGAAACCTGAAACCTCTCTCGAGGAGTTGGTGCCCAAGTCGTTCGGCGCCTGGTACCTGGAGCCAGCGGCCGTTCAGCAGATCGTCAACCCCGAGGTGCTGGCCTCCCTGGCGCGCTACTACACCGACAACCTCTCGCGCACCTACGTCAATGACAAGGGTGAACGCGTGATGCTGTCGCTGGCTTACGGTGCGGATCAAAGCCGCGCCATGCAGGTGCACAAGCCCGAGGTCTGCTACGTGGGGCAGGGCTTTGTCATCGACACGCCCGCCAAGGGCAGCACCTTGGTCGAGGGCGGCAAGCTCGACATCCCCAACATGCGCCTGGTGGCCAAGCTCGGCCCCCGCAACGAGCCGATCACCTACTGGATCCGCTCGGGCGACTACCTGGTTCGCGGCTGGTTCGAGCAGAACGTGGCCCGCGTCAAGAACGGCCTGATCAAGGGCTACACCCCTGATGGCCTGCTGGTGCGCGTGTCGACCATCAACACCGACAAAGAGCAAGCGTACAAATTGCAAGACCGCTTCATCACCGACCTGATCGCGGCCTCACCCGCCAAGACCCGCGCCATGCTGCTGGGCAACGAGGCCGACCTGGTCAAGCAGTGATCCCCCTGTCATGAAGGTCAGCATCGTCATCCGCACGTACAACGAGCAAAAGCACCTGCGTGCCCTGCTCGAAGGCATCCAGAACCAGCACCGCGATGGCATCGAGATCGAGACCGTGATCGTGGACTCCGGCTCCACCGACAACACGGTCAAGATCGCCAATGAGTTCCCGACCCGCATCGTTCCGATCAAGAAGGAAGAGTTTTCCTTTGGTCGGTCGCTGAACATCGGCTGCGCCGCTGCCACAGGCGACGCGCTGGTGTTCGTCAGCGGCCATTGCATCCCCACCGGCCCGCGCTGGATCGCAGACCTGGTGGCGCCGCTGGGCAAGGACGACATCGCCTACACCTACGGTGGCCAGGTTGGCAACGACGACAGCCACTTCAGCGAGTGCCAGATCTTCGGCAAGTACTTCCCTGCTGTCTCCAAGATCCCGCAAAAGGGCTTTTACTGCAACAACGCCAACGCCGCGATGCTCAAGTCCGTCTGGGTCGATCACCCCTTCGACGAGGAGCTGACTGGCCTGGAAGACATGCACCTGGCCAAGCGCCTGGTGGCCTGCGGACACAAGATCGCCTACGTGGCGCCGGCTGCGGTTTACCACCTGCACAGCGAGAGCTGGACGCAGGTGCGCCGCCGCTTCGAGCGCGAGGCGATCGCCCTGCAATACATCATGCCGGAGGTGCACCTGAGCTGGGCCGACGTCTCGCGCTACTTCTTCAGCGCCGTCTTCCTGGACCTGGGCGCAGCCCTGCAGCAACGCTGCATGCGCCAGCACTTCAAGGCCATCCTGACCTACCGCTTCATGCAATTCACCGGCTCCTACCGCGGCAACCACTTCCACCGCCGCATGTCGCGTGAACACAAGGAAAGCTATTTCTATCCCCGTTAAGTTGTCTCTCAAGGCATTGCTGTCATGACTTCCCAAAAACCCCGCATCGTCGCGCTGCTGCCCATGAAGGCCAACAGCGAGCGCGTCAAGGGCAAGAACTTCCGCCTCTTCAATGGCAAGCCGCTGTTCCAGTGGGTGCTCGACACGCTGTTGAGCGTTGAAGAAATCGACCTCGTCGTCATCAACACCGACGCGCGCCACATCCTGGCCGAGAACGGCCTGGTCGACCGCGAGCGCGTGCTCATCCGCGACCGCAAGCCCGAAATCTGCGGTGACTTCGTCAGCATGAACCTGGTGCTGGGTGATGACGTGGCCAACGTCCCCGCCGACATCTACCTGATGACGCACACCACCAACCCGCTGATGACGGCCGACACCATCCGCCAGGCGATTGCCCTGCAAAAGGAAGGCATGGCCAGCGGCGCGCACGACTCGGTGTTCACCGTCAACAAGCACCAGACACGCTTCTACCGCGCCGACATGAGCGCGGTGAACCACGACCCCAAGAACCTGATCCGCACGCAGGACCTCGAGCCCTGGTTCGAAGAGAACTCCAACCTCTTCGTCTTCACCGGCCAGAGCTTTGCCGCCGCCAACGCCCGCATTGGCCTGAAGGCCCGCATGCTGGAGCAGCGCAAGACCGAATCCATCGACATCGACGACGCCGAGAGCTGGGAGATGGCCGAAGCCATGTCCATGTACGTCGCGCGCAACGCCAACAAGGGAGCCTGAGCCATGAAAGTCCTCGTGACCTGCCCCCCGATGCTGCGCATGATCGACGAGTTCCGTCCGATCTTTGCCAAGGCCGGCGTCGAGCTGACCACGCCCAACGTGGTCCAGACCCTGAGCGTGGAAGAGCTCAAGCAACTGGTGCCCCAGCACGACGGCTGGATCATCGGTGACGACCCCGCCAACCGCGAGGTGTTCACCGCTGGCAAGGCCGGCAACTTGAAGGCCGCCGTCAAGTGGGGCATCGGCGTCGACAACGTCGACTTCGCCGCCTGCAAGGACTTGGGCCTGCCCATCATCAACTGCCCGAACATGTTCGGCGGCGAGGTGGCCGATGTGGGCATGTCCTACATCTCTGCGCTGGCGCGTGAGACCTTCCAGATCGACCGCGGTGTGCGCAACGGTGAGTGGCCCAAGCCCCGTGGCCTGTCGCTGTCGGGTCGCACGCTGGGCCTGGTCGGCATGGGCGACATCGGTCGCAACCTGGCCCGCCGCGCGCTGGCCAGCGACATGAAGATCGTCGCCTACGACCCGTTCTACAAGGAAACGCCGCCCGCAGGCGTCGAGATGGCCCCCTGGCCGCAGCGCATCGGTGAGGCCGATTTCATCGCCTTCACCTGCGCGCTCACGCCCAGCAGCCACCACATGCTCAACGCCGACGTGCTCAAGCAGGTCAAGCAGGGCGTGCGCATCGTCAACGTGGCCCGCGGCCCGCTGATCGATGAGCCCGCGCTGATCCAGGCGATGCAGGACGGTGTCGTGCACTCGGTCGGTCTCGATGTGTTCGAAGTCGAGCCCCTGCCGATGGACTCGCCGTTGCGCAGCATGCCGAACACCATCTTTGGCTCGCACAACGGCTCGAACACCGTCGACGGCGTCATCCGCTGCAGCCTGCACGCCATCGACACGCTGTTCGGCTTCCTCGGCGTGGCCAAGGCATGAGCACGCAGGGTGAGCGCGTCGCGCTGATCACCGGTGCCGCAGGCGGCATCGGGCGCGCGCTCGTCGCTGTGTTCGAAGCCCAGGGCTGGCGGGTGGTCTCCACCGACCGCGCGGCGCTGGAGCGTGCTGGGCATGTGGTGGGCAGCCTGGCCGACCTGTCCAGTCCGGACACGGCCGGTGGTGCCGCGCTGATCGCCGCGCTGCGCACCGAAACGCGCGGCCAGCTCTCGGCCATCGTGCACAACGCAGCCTTCCAGGTCGTCAAGCCGACGGCAGAGCTTTCGCCCGAAGACTGGCAAACCACGCTCAACGTCAACCTGATGGCGCCTTTCTGGCTCACGCAGGCTTTCCTGCCCGAGCTGTCCAAGCGTCACGGCAGCGTGCTGGCCATCTCCAGCATCCATGAGCGACTGACCAAGCCAGGCTTCGTGGCTTACGCCACCAGCAAGTCCGCGCTGTCGGGCATGGTGCGCGCCATGGCGGTGGACCTGGGCGGCCAGGTTCGCGTCAACGCCATCTGTCCGGCTGCCATCGGCACCCCGATGCTCAAGGCCGGCTTCGACGGCCAACCGCAAGCGTTTGCACAGCTTGAAGCTCACCACCCCATCGGTCGCATCGGCACGCCCGAAGAGGTCGCCGAGCTGGCGGCCTTCGTGTGTTCGGACCGCAGCCCCTTCATGACCGGGGCCTGCCTGGACCTGTCCGGCGGCATCAGCGGTCGCCTGCACGACCCGGTGTGAGTGTTGGCCATGCTACGCGCTATCCTCAAAAGAGCCGCTGCCATCGACATGACAGCCGATGGTTCGCCCCCGATCGCGACAAGGCTCAAGCTCGCTGTTTTCCGCAATCGCCTGCGAACGCAAGGCCGGCGCAACAAATTGCAGATGGCTTCGGTGCGCGCTCACCGACAGCTGTCCATCAACATCCAGGGTGATGGGAACGAACTTTGCCTGAACGGCGAGCTGCGAGATTCATCGATCAACATCCAGGGCAGCAACAACCGCATTCGAATCGATGCGACGGCTTGCCTGACATGGACGGACATTTCGATCCTCGCCAACGATTCGGAAATCACCATCGCAGCCGGCACCACCATCCTGGGCAAACCCAATCAGCCCAACGTCCTGCTGGCAAGGGGTGAACCCAGTCGGCTCAACATCGGTCGCGAGTGCATGTTCAGTTACGGCATCGAAGTGCGAACGTCCGATTCGCACCCGATTTTTGATGCCCAGGGAACGCACATCAACCCCAGCTCAGACATCGCGATCGGCGATCGCGTTTGGGTGGGCACACGTTGCATGATCCTCAAGGGCAGTCAGTTGGGGCAAGGCGCCATCCTGGCTGCAGCCAGTGTGCTGACACGGGAGATCAGCGCACGTGCGATCGCTGCCGGCATCCCGGCGAAGGTCATCCGGGAAAACGTCCAGTGGAAGCGCTGACCCCTTCGCAAGGTGTCCGCCAGAAGGTGAAACACCTCGTTGATCGACTGTGGAACTCCCCGACGTTCACGACCTGGGGAAGCCTCGCCACGCGCCTGATGTCGGTGATGCTGGTGCTGCCGCTGGTCCTGGTGAAATTCTCACCCGGTGAGATCGTCATCTGGCAATTGTTTGCAACCTTGAGCACGCTCTTGCTGCTGCTTGACTTCGGCCTTGCGCCGACCTTCTCACGCATGCTGGCGTATGCCAACGGTGGCGCATCGCTTGCTGACCTGTCGCGCATGCAGGAAAAGCGCGATAGGCAATCGTCGGCAGCCAACCCGGAAACGCTGCTGACGGTCTACGGCACGCTGCGTTGGCTGTATGTGCGATGCGGCCTGTTCGCCGTCGTCCTCCTGGCAGTTGGCGGCACCCTTGCCCTGGTCAAACCCATGGGTGAATTGCCCGAGGCCGGCCCTGCCTGGCTGGCTTGGGTGCTGGTTGCCAGCACCTCTTTGGCCGCGATCTGGGGGCAGGTCTACGGCTCAGCCCTTCAGGGGCTGAATCAGGTGGCCACCATGCGACGATGGGAAATCCTGACAGCGTCAGGTCAGATCGCCTGCTCGTTCGTGGTGCTGATGCTCGATGGCGGCCTGCTGGCGCTGGTGATCAGCAACCAACTCTGGCTGCTCTTCAACACCTGGCGCTTGCGTCGCCTGCTCTACGCCTTCATGCCCGCGCTGCGGCAGGCCCCTTCGACGCCGCACCCCGATGTGATGCAAAGCCTGTGGCCCGCCGCCTGGCGAAGCGGCATCGGCATGTTGATGAGCAACGGCATCATCCAGTTCAGTGGCGTGATGTACAGCCAGGTCGCACCTGCAGCGGAGGTCGCCGCCTACTTGCTGGCCTTGCGCATCATGACCGTGGTGACACAGTTCAGCGCTGCCCCCTTTTACAGCAAGCTGCCCCGGCTGGCCGAATTGCAGGCCAGCGGGCACCGGGATGAACAACTGACGCTGGCCAAACGCGGGCTGTCATGGTCTTTGTGGGTCTACGCCTTGGGCGCCGTCGCCGTGATGTTCGTCGTGCCGGTGGCCTTGCGGCTCACGGGCAGCCAGGTTCAGTTCGTCTCGGAACTTTTCTGGTGCGTCATGTCCCTGGCTTTCTTTGCCGAGCGGGTTGGGGCGCTCCACATCCAGCTCTACAGCCTGACCAACCACATCGTCTGGCACATCGCCAACGGCGTCACCGGCGTGCTGCTGATCGTCCTGGCCTTTGCCCTCTATCGCTGGCAAGGCGCCATCGGCCTGCCACTGGCCATGCTGGTGGTCAACCTGGGCTTCTACAGCACCTACGCCATCTGGCATTCGTCAAGGGCGTTCAACTTCGGCGCCCTGTCCTTTCAGAAGGGCACGTCGCTCGGCCCCCTGGTCCTGCTGACCGGCATGTCCGCCCTCGCCATCCACTGGTTCCATGGCTAAGTTCACCTCATCCCTCAAAGCAGCCATCAAGGGCACCTTCTCGGCCCTGGTTCATGCCTTCGCTGGCTCGCAGCGCAGCTCTCGCGTCAGCATCGTCGCGCCCAACGCCACCCCTGATGAGATCAAGGAAGTGACGGCTCGCGCGGCGTACTTCTTCCCGCAGGCCCGCGCCGACATCCGTGTCACGCGCCACTTCAGCCTGGGCACCTTGCTGTCGCCGGCTCCTGTTCTGCTCTTTGGCACCACCCTCGATGACCTGCCAGGTTGGGCACGCCTGCACGGCGGCATCTTCAACGTGGACCACGTGCGCAACCCGATGGACGGCTGGAGCTGGTGCGAAGCGGGCACCTACGTCCATGGCATCCAGGACCAGGACGTTGCGCAGGCGCGGTTGCTCAAGCACATTCAGGCCATCAAGGCCCAAGGCTTCGAGCGCTGCACCGTGTTCGGCACCGGCCCCTCGCTGGAGCGGGCGCGTGGGCGCGACTGGCAGGACGGCGCTCGCGTGGTCTGCAACACCATCGTGCGAGACGCCGAGTTGTGGCACCACATCCAGCCGCACATCGTCGCAGCCGGGGACGCCATCTACCACTTCGGCTTCACCGAGTTCGCCCGGGCCTTTCGCAAAGACCTGCATGCGCGCCTGGGCGAGTCGCCCGACGTGCTGTTTGTCTACCCTGACTACTTCGACTTCATCGTCAGGCGCGAGTTCAACGCCTACGCGAACCGCCTGGTGCCCATCCCGAACGGCACGCAGACGCGCGTGCACGACGACCTCGCGGTCAACTTTTCGCTGCCCCCGCTGGGCAATGTGCTCAACAAGCTCTTGCTGCCGCTGGGCTGCAACCTGAGCAAGCACGTGGGCCTGTGGGGCTTTGACGGCCGCGCGCCGAAAGACCAGCTGTTCTGGTCCAACTCGCAAAAGCAGAGCTACACCGAGCTGATGCCCACGCTGCAGGCCGCACACCCTGCGTTCTTCGATCACTTCGTGCCGCGAGAAAACCCCGAGAAGTACGTGCAGTCTGTACACGGCGACGTGCTGGAGTACCTGCTGTCGCAAGCCGAGCAGGACGGCTGGACCTTCACCATGCTGCATCACACCTGGACCCCCACTCTGGCCAAGCGCATGGACGCTGCGGCACGGGCCGAGTCCGAGGCGGTGATGCAAGCCATGCAGAAAGCGAGCTGAGCGCATGAGTGCCGCATCCACCCCGCTGCGCCTCGTGGTGGTCTACCACGAGCTGCCTTACCCGATGAACCACGGCGGTCGCCTCGATGTCTGGCGCCGCCTGCAGGCCCTGGCCGCGCAAGGGGTGCTGATCCACCTCGTTTGCTGGCGCAACGCAGCGCTGGGCGAAGAGGTGCCTGCGGCCGACTCGCCCATGCGGCAGGTGCTGCATTCGCTCACGGTGCTCGACGAAAAAGGCAAGTTCGCCAACTCGCACCTCACCCTCGGCCTGCCTGGCTATGCTCGCCGTCGCCTGCTGACACCGTCAGACTGGGCCCAGGTGCAGTCTGACCTGAAGGGCTTCGGCCCCCAAGCCTTGTTGCTCGAAGGCCCGTTCGCCTACTCGGCTGCACAGCAGATCGCCAAGGCCTTTGAGCTGCGCATCGTCTACCGGTCTCACAACATCGAGTCCCGCTACGCACGCTTCATCCACGAGCGGGCCAAGGGCATCAAAGAGCGGGTCAACACCTGGCTCAACGTCCAGGGCATCGACGAGCTCGAAGAGTCGATCTTTTCAAGCTCCGCCTGGTATTTCGATTGCTCCCCCGATGACGCCAAACATTGGCATGCCCGAGGCCACCGCCATGGTGAATGGTTGCCCCTGGTGGTCGAGCAGAACTGGGCGCAGCGGGTCAGTCAGGAGGCCGATTGGTCCCCAGGCTATCACGTGGGTTACCTGGGCAACCTCTACCAGCCCAACAACGTCGAGGGCATCGTGTGGTTCCTCGACAAAGTTGTGCCTCAACTGCGCCAGCGCCTGCCCGACCTCAAAGCCTTCATCGCTGGATCGCGTCCGTCCCCGGAGGTGCGCGCAGCGGCTGAACGAGCGGGTGTCGCCTTGATCGAGAACCCGCCCGAAGCCGAGCCCATCTTGCGCAGCGCTCGCGTTCTCATCAACCCGGTTTTTGCCGGCAGCGGCGTCTACACCAAGTGCATCGAGATGCTCTTCACACCGGCCGGGCTGGTGGCAACCCCCATCGCGATGACCGGTCTGGCCGAGGCGGGGCAGCAGTGCTTTGGCATCTCGGACGACCCCGCCGTGTTCGCCGATCTGATCGTGCAACGCCAGGCTGGTGCCGCAGGCCAGAAGGAACAGCGCGACGCGGCGCGCGCTTGCTACGACGGCCGTCGCATCGGGCGGGTGGTCGAGGTGCTCAGGCAGGCATCGCAAGGCCCCATCTCGCACGCGACAGGAGAAGTGCATGCGCCCGCGTAAATTCACGGTGGTCACGCCTTGCTACAACGCGCGGGCCTTCCTGCCGGAGACGATCGCATCGGTCCTGAACCAGAGCGCCTTCCTCGAAGGCCGGGCCGAGCTGCAATACATCATCGTTGATGGCGGCTCCCAAGATGGCACACCGGAGTACCTGGCCTCGCTGAACGACCCGCGCATCACGTGGATCAGCGAACGCGACCGAGGCATGTACGACGCCGTGGCCAAAGGGTTCGAACGTTCAACCGGAGAGGTGCAGTCCTACATCAACGCCGGGGACATGTACTTCCCGTGGGCATTCGATGTCGTCGCTGAATCCCTGGAAGACCCGACGGTGAACTGGCTCACCGGGCTTTCCGTGTTGCGCAATGAGCGGGGCCAGGTGTTCCAGGTCGAACGCACCCGACGTTACTGGTCGGGGCTGATCCAGCGCGGCGCCTACGGCCCACGGTTGCCCTACATCCAGCAAGAGTCGACCTTCTGGCGCAGCAGCCTGTGGTCCAGCGTGGACGTGCCGCGCCTGAGGCAGCTCAAGCTGGTGGGGGACTATTACCTCTGGGTGTGCATGTCGCGCCAGAACCAGCTGCTGGCCGTCAACAGCGCCCTGGCCGCCTTCAGCATCCAGCCCGGTCAGCTGTCGGAGGCCAAGGACCGCTATTTTGCTGAGCTGGCGCAGGTCTGCGATGGCCCGCTGTCGCTGGCAGATCGCGCTTTCATCCTGGCGGACAAGGTCCTGGCCAGCCTGCCCCCCTTTGCCATCAGGGCTCTGGGCTACGACAATGCCATCCGGTTCGACCAGGGCAGCAAAAAATGGGCGCGCACACGGTGAGCCACACGCGAGGACATGCTTATGAATGAAATGGGGTATGTGCTGGCGGCGCTGCTGTTGTCGCTGGTGTTGATCCGCCGCGGCATGCTGAAGCTGAGCCGTCAGGACGTGGTTTGGTACACCGATCCGGTCGTGCTGCTGACGGGCACCTGGGTGATCCAGAGCATCGCCTACGCGCTGCCGATCTTCATCAACCGCGAGCATGTCGAGGCAAGGCACATCCTCTACATCCTGCTTTGCCACACCGCCTTCCTGATCGGGGTGCTGCTGGTGCCCCGCGCCAGTCGCCCCAAGGGCGCCGCCGTGGATGAGTTGAAGATCACTTTGCCGATGCTGGTTGCGATTGGCCTGATCGGCCTGTTTGGCACCTTCTCGGCCATCTACGACGGCTTGGCAACCAGCAAGGTGGGGCTGTGGCAACGCCTGAGCGGCGAGGGGCTGGAAACCATCCGCGTCGAAAAAGTGGCCAACGCGATGATCTTGCGAGGCGGCCCGCTGGCGTCCTTTGAGTTCCTTGCATCGGCCTCGACCGTCTACGTTTGCCTGATCACCGCAGGCGTGGCGACCAAACTTGCCCTCAAGCGTTGGCAGTTCCGCTTGCTGATCGCAGGTGCGCTGTTGTCCATCCTGCTGGTGGCGTTCAACGCGCTGATGATTCAGGGCGGGCGTTTGGGCATCATCCTGCTTGTGCTGGGCGCGGTGATGGGCGCGATGATGGACCCGCAGCGCTTCATCTTTCGCTTCATCGATCGAAGCCTGGGTCGGGCCAAGGGCGCGGTCTACACCTTGCTGATTTTCGGCGCGGCGGCCTTGGTCTGGTTTTTCGCCACGGCCTTCATCAAGGAACGTGGCGGCGAGACACCGCCCATGGTGTCGCTCTACCAATATCACCGGGCATCGCCAACCCCTCTCGTCGAGGAGTTGATCGGCAACACCGAAGAGTTGCAGTACGCGCTGCTGAGCTTCAGTTACGTCACGGTGCCCTTGACCACCTTGGTCTACTACTACGACATGCCCAACGGGCAGTTCCCTGGCCCGTATTGGGGGCAGTACAACTTCACCGGGCCAGCGACCTTCGCCATGCGGCGCATGGGCAAGGTGAGGGACCAGATGACCATCCAGGACATCCGCATGGAAGCGACACGCTACCTGCGCGTCATGGGCTATGGCGACAACGTCTGGCCAACCTTGCTGCGCGACCTGGCCCTGGACGTGGGCTGGACAGGCGTGCCCCTCGTCATGCTCCTGCTCGGCTTTTTCGCCGAATGGGTGATGCGCAGCGCCAGGCAGGACGGCAACTTCCTGCAAAAGGTTTTGGGGCTGCTCACCGGCGTGCTGCTGATTTTCTCCATCGCGCACAGCCTGCTCATCGTGGAAACGTTCCAGAAAGCGTTCTGGGTCTGCTTTGCCCTGCTGATCTACCTGCGTGTCTCCGCAACATTCAAGCCCGCCAAAACACCTGACAGCGATCTGCGGCATGAACACGCCAACGGGTCGTCGAACACGGTGATTTCCTCGTCATGATCCGCGCATCACACCCTCCATCGTCCGACGACCGCCATCACGGAGCGGTCGCTGGCGCTCGCGTGAGCACCCCTGGCGCAGAGCAGCCAGCCTTCTCGGTCCTGCTGTACGGCCTGAACTACGAGCCTGAGCTCACGGGCATCGGCAAGTACTCGGGTGAGATGGCGCGCTGGCTGGCCCTTCGTGGACACCGGGTTCAGGTCGTCACGGCGCCGCCCTACTACCCGGAATGGGCCATCCGCGAGGGCTATGTGGGCTGGCGCTACAGCACGGACCAGGCGCTGTCGCAGGACAATCTGCGCGTGCTGCGCTGCCCGTTGTGGGTGCCGAAAAAAGTCTCAGGCAAGACGCGCATGCTGCACCTGATCAGCTTCGCCATCACCAGCTTTCCGGCGCTGCTTTGGCAGAGCCTGCGGCAACGACCAGCCGTGATCATGCTGGTCGTGCCCACGCTGGCTTGTGCCCCGGGCGCATGGCTGGTGGGCAAGCTGACCCGCACCCCTGTGTGGTTGCACGTCCAGGACTTCGAGGTGGACGCCATGCACGCGATGGGCCTGGGTGGTCGGGGCAAAACACTGCAACGCGTGGCCCTGGGGATCGAGTCCTGGTTGATGCGTCGCTTTGACCGCGTCTCCAGCATCTCCCAAAAGATGGTGGAACGCCTGGCGCAAAAAGGCGTCGATCCACGTCGGATCGTCGAGTTCCCCAACTGGGTGGACGTCTCGACCATCCACCCTTTGCACACCCCGCGCTCGCTCAATCCCTGCCGACAACTGGCAGGACTGCCTGAAGGTGCCACCGTGGTTCTGTACGCCGGCAACCTGGGGCAAAAGCAGGGGATCGAAGTGGTCCTGGATGCGGCCAGGGCGTTGCAGGCAGAGCCCCGGATCCAGTTCGTCATGGTGGGCGCTGGTGCCGCCGAAGCCACGCTCAAGGCCCACGCGGCCGACCTGAAGAACGTGCGTTGGCTGCCCTTGCAACCGCTCGAGTTGCTCAATGACTTGCTCAACATGGCTGACATCCATGTGTTGCCCCAAAGGGCCGATGCAGCCGACCTGGTGATGCCATCGAAGCTCACCGGCATGCTCGCCAGCGGCAAACCCGTGATCGGCACGGCCACGTTGGAGACCCAACTGGGCCAGGTCCTGGCGGAATGCGGCGTGCGCGTCGAACCGGGTGACGCAGCGGCCCTGACCGCCGCCATCAGAGCCCTCGCCGTTTCTCCTCAAGAACAAGCTCGCCTTGGCGCCATGGGCCGCCAGCATGCGCTCGCGCACCTGTCGCACGAGGCCGTGCTGGGCAAGTTCGAACAAGCCGTCCACGCACTGATCAAGTCGCAACCAGCCGAGGTCACCGCATGAAACCAGTGGCTGTCCTGATGGCGTCTTACTCACCTGGGTTCCCGGCGGAACACCTCGGCGCCACCAAAAAAATCGAGTTGGTGGCCAAGCTGCTGCAACGCATGGGCTACGAGCTGCACTACGTCGACAGCGGGCACCCCGAGCAACGCCTGGCTCAGCCAGTGCAAGGCCAGGCGGCGGTGGTGGGCGAGTCGGCGGTGACCCTGTGGCGCCCGGCATGCCTGCCGCATCGCAAGGTCGGCAAGCTGTTCAATGTGCTGCACGCGGGCTCGCTCATTGACGAGCTCGCCCGTCGCAAACCGCAATTGATCTGGCTGTACAACTCCTACGCCTTCGAGGCACGCTGGGGCATGGCGCTGCAGGCGCGCACAGGCGCGCGCTTGATCCTGGAGCTCGAAGACCTGCCCCTGGCTCGCCATCGCGGACTCAATCCCAAGCCGCACCTCGATCAGTGGTACTTCCAGCGCCTGCTGCCCCGAGCAGACATGGTGACGTTCGTCAACGCGGACCTCATGCAGCAGTACGCCTCGCGCGTGCAGCAAAGCTTTCTGCTTCCCTCGGTGCTGCAAGACGCCATCGCCACCCTGCCAGACCGACAACGGTTCTCCAATGCCACCCATCGACTCGGCTACTTCGGTGGACTGGAAGTGGACAAGGGCGTTCAGACCCTGCTGGAGCTGGTGCCCCGCATGCCTGAGCGCTGGAAGCTTGTCGTCACCGGCGTCGGCAGCCTGACCGATCGGCTTCGCGAGGTCGCCGAACGTCACCCGGATGCGATCGAGTTCCACGGCGCCGTCGCACACCGAGATGTCATCCGCTTGATGTCGGGTTGCGATGCCATCGTCAACCCACACGCCGCCATCACCGAGATGGACAACGGCGTGTTCCCCTTCAAGGTTTGCGAAGCGCTGGCCAGCGGCGCCCTGCTGATCACCACGCCATTGCCAGCGATCGACCTCGACCTGGCCGGCCACATCGAAACCTTCGACGGCTCCGTCAACGAGTTGGTTCACGCCATGCAGCGCGCACCGGCGCTCTACGCGCGCCGCCACGCCGAGCTGTCCGCTCTTCGCCATGCGGTTTGCCAACGCTACGGCGAGACCGCCGTCTTCGAACGATTCAACCAGGCCCTGCATGCGCTCGAACAACCTTGATGTCCAGGACCTGGCGCGCTTTGAGCTGCCGCCAGGGTTTCGGGGCCGCCCTGGCTGGTACGTGCAGCTGTGGTGGCTCGTGCAAGCCACGCTGTTTCGCTGGTCGCCTCAGTTCGCCTACGGCTTCAGGGCGATGCTGCTCAGGGCTTTTGGCGCCAAGGTGGGGCCACACACGGTGATCCGCCCCACCGTCACCGTCACCTACCCCTGGAAAGTCACCATCGGCGAACGCGCCTGGGTCGGCGATGACGCCATCCTCTACAGCCTCGGGCCCATCGTCATCGGCGATCACGCCGTGGTCTCGCAACGCAGTCACCTGTGCGCGGGCGACCACGATCACGAGCAGGTCGACTTCCCCATCCGGGGTCGGCCCATCATCATCGGCTCACAAGCCTGGGTCGCGGCGGACGTGTTCATCGCCCCCGGCGTGACCATCGGAGAGGGTGCAGTCATCGGCGCGCGCAGCTCGGTGTTTGGCGACATGCCGCCGCGCATGCTGTGCGTTGGCTCGCCCTGCCGCCCCGTCAAACCCCGAGTGGGTGGCCACGCTACCCTGAAGTAAGTCAACATGAAATTGCTGCATGTCCTGCCGTCCGTCGACCCCCGCACCGGCGGACCGGTGGAAGGGGTCAGACAAATGGGGGCCATGCTCAGGTCCTGGGGACACACCGTCGAGGTCGCGTGCCTGGACGAGGCGGGCTCCGATTGGCTGGCGTCGTTTCCCTTGCCCGTGCATGCGCTGGGCCCCGCCAAAGGGCACTACCGCTACTCGCCCAAGCTCGTGCCCTGGCTGCGCGAGCACGCATCCCACTACGACGCAGTGATCGTCGACGGGCTGTGGCAGTACAACGGCTTTGGCACTTGGCGTGCCCTGCGCGGATCGAAGACACCCTACTTCGTCTTCAGCCACGGCATGCTGGACCCGTGGTTCAAGCGGCACTACCCGCTCAAGCACCTCAAGAAATGGCTGTACTGGCCTTGGGCGGAGTACCGGGTCCTGCGCGACGCCGCTGCCGTGATCTTCACGTGTGAAGAAGAACGCATCCTCTCGCATGAATCGTTCTGGTTGTACCGCTGCACGCAGGAAGTCAGCGCCTTCGGCACCCGCCTGCCCCCTCAGGACGGCGAGGCATTGCGCGAGCGCTTCCTGACACGCTTTCCGCAATACCGAGACCGGCGCATCGTGCTGTTCCTCGGGCGCATGCACGAGAAAAAGGGCCCCGACCTGCTCGTGGAGGCCTTCCTTGGGCTGGCGCGGCAGCACCCCGATGTCGACCTGGTCCTGGTCGGCCCTGACGAGGCAGGCCTGTGCCAGCCTTTGCTCAAAATGGCCCAGGACAGCGGCATGGGCGAGCGGGTGCAGTGGCTCGGCATGCTCTCGGGCGACGACAAGTGGGGGGCATTCCACGCAGCAGACGCTTTCGCGCTGCCCTCGCATCAGGAGAATTTCGGCATCGCCGTGGCCGAGGCCATGGGTTGCGGCAAACCTGTGCTGATCTCCAACAAGGTCAACATCTGGCGGGAAATCGAAGCTGGCGGCGGTGGCATCGTGGGCGATGACACGCTGGCAGGCACAACCGGCACGCTCAAACGCTGGCTGGAGATGCCAGCGCACGCCAGCGCAGAGATGGGGAAAAAGGCTCACGCGACCTTTCTCGAACATTTCACCGTCGAGGCCATGGCCCGTGGTGTCATGGACATCGTTGCTCGACATCGGCGCTGACACCTTTGCAGCCCGCGCTGCCACCTCACGTTTTGCCACCCATTCACCCGCCCATCACGCCTGTCCATGTCCGAGCTGAAGCGACCACACATCCCGCAGATTGACGCGCTCAGGGCGCTGGCAGTCGTCGCCGTCCTCGCCTTTCACATGGACCCCAGCTGGTTGCCTGGTGGGTTCTCGGGGGTGGATGTCTTCTTCGTGATCTCCGGGTACGTGGTCAGCGCTTCCATGACCGACCTCGAGTCGCTCAAGCCATCGAGGTTCCTGTCGACCTTCTACGCGCGACGCATCATCCGGATCCTGCCCGCCCTCGTGGTGTGTTTGGGCGTCACCGCGCTGATGGCCGGGATGATCATCCCCAAAAGCTGGCTCAGCAACAGCAATCAATCCACGTTGACCTGGGCCTTTGCGGGCCTGAGCAACTACGCGCTGATGCTGTCGGGCGACGAGTACTTCTCCCAGCGCATCGAGTTCAACCCGGCGGCGCACACCTGGTCGCTGGGTGTCGAAGAACAGTTCTACCTGATCTTGCCGGCGCTGTACTGTGTTTTCCTACGCCTGCAACGCCCCGAGACCCGTCAAAGGGCGCTGGTTTTTTGTGTGCTGGCGATGTCGCTGCTGTCGCTGGCCTACTCGGCCTGGGTGAGCGGCAGCGGTGCCGCACAGGCCTACTACTCGATCGCCAGCCGCTGGTGGGAGCTGGGTTGCGGTGTCCTGCTGTTCCAGGCACACCGACACGGGCGGCACCTGTGCAACCACCCTCGTTGGTCAGCGCTCCAGGCCAGCGTGGCCTTGCTGTTGCTGGCCCTGGGTCTGGTCCTCTCGGACAAGGCCCACTTCCCTTTCCCATGGGCCATGCTCACGGTCGGGGGCACCGCGCTCCTCATCGATGCCATCGTCTCGCCAGCGAGCAAGGCGCAGACCTGGATGGACATCCTTCGCCACGGCGCCTTCGTCACCGTTGGCAAGCTCTCGTACTCGCTCTACCTGTGGCATTGGCCTGTTTACGTGGCCTTCCGCTGGACCGTCGGGCTGGAAACACCGGTGCAACGCGCCCTGGCGTTGAGTGCCACCGTCGGCCTGAGCTGGCTGTCCTATCGATTCGTCGAGAATCCCCTGCGCCGTCACCCCGCCCTGCCTGGCCTGCCCAGGTACCAAATCATCGTGGCAGGCTTGATCGTCGTGTTGCTGGGCATCGTGTTCGCCAAGGGCGTCTACAAAATACAGGATCCGCTGCTCTCGCTCAGCGTCACGCGAGACGCCAAAGACTGGTACCCCGATGCCTGGTACGCCAACAACGAAGAGCTGCCGGGCTGCCAGGTCAGCAGGTCTTCCATCGGCAAACTCAGCGGCTCGCGCACAGACTTTCTTGCGCAAGGTTGCCCGTCACAGCACGGCAGCCAGCGACTGTTTGTCCTGGGGGACTCCCACGCCCGCGTCTACGAGACCATGTTGAGCCGGCTGGCCAAGGAGCACGGCATCCAGGTCACCCTGTTCTTCTACCAAGGGTGCCCGACGCTGAGCCTGATCAAGGCCCAAAGCAGCTTCAACCAGGCCTGCCGTGAATTTCAGGCGCTCGCCATGGACGAAGCCCTTCAGGAAATGAAGCCGGGAGACCTGGTGTTCCTGCCTTCCTTGCGGCTCATCAAGCTGGGCGATCAGAACGGGCTCAAGCCGGCCGCCGAAATCGAAGCGTTCATCTCCGGGCCACAGGCCTCGAGCGAGCGTCGCATCGCCCTGGATGAAGCCCAAACGGCCATCCGGAAGATCCTGGCCAAGGGCGCCAACGTGGTCTTCGCCGCCCCGACACCTTTGTTCCCATCTCCGCCATTCCGTTGCTCGGACTGGTTCAACAAGCACAATCCGATTTGCGCACAAGGCATGACCACAGATCGCGCCTTCATGGAGCGCCTGAGATCGCCCGTCATGCAGGCCCTTGACGAACTGGCGCGCACGAGCGCACCAGGGCGCGTGCGCGTCTGGGATCCCCTGCCCACACTTTGCCCTGCAACCACCTGCGAAGTTCAGGTCAATGGGCGCCCCTTGTTCTTTGATGGCGACCACCTCAGCGGTCACGCCAACGAAGTGCTCTACCCCGGCTTCGAACAAACGATTCGGGCCACCTCCACAACGCAGCCATCGGACGGCAAACCCGACGTGGAAGCCGCCCCATCCACACATCACTGACAGGAAAAACAGCATGCCCAAAGTATTCCGTGCTCGCGCACCTTTGCGCCTCGGCCTGGCGGGCGGCGGCACCGACGTCAGCCCCTACAGCGACGTGCATGGTGGCTGCGTGCTCAACGCCACCATCGACCTCTACGCACAAGCCATCATCGAACCCCGCGATGATGGACAGGTGTGCTTTCGGGCCACCGATCGCCTGGAAGAGGTCTTGCTGGACGCCGAGACCAACATGCCCGACGCCGACCCGTTGCGCCTGCACCGCGGCATCCATCGCAGGGTGGTTCGGCAGTTCAACGGCGGCAAGCCTTTGTCCTGCACCCTGACCACCTTCGCCGACGCCCCGGCTGGCTCAGGCCTGGGCACTTCCTCGACCATGGTGGTGGCCATCTTGCAGGCTTATGCCGAATGGCTCAACCTGGGCCTGGGCGAGTACGAACTCGCTCGGCTGGCTTTCGAGATCGAACGCGAAGACCTGAAGATGTCTGGCGGCAAGCAGGACCAGTACGCTGCGGCGTTCGGTGGCTTCAACTTCATCGAATTCGGCGCCGAAGGCCGGGTGCTGGTGAACCCGCTGCGCATCAAGGAATGGGTGGTCAACGAGCTCGAAGCTTCCACCGTCCTGTACTACACGGGGCAGTCTCGCGAATCGGCCGCCATCATCCAAAAGCAGATCGACAACACGGAGCGCGCGGACGTGCGTTCGATCGAAGCCATGCACGCGCTCAAGCATGACGCGGTGTCCATGAAGGAAGCCATCCTGCGCGGGGACCTGAGTGGTTACGCCCAAATCCTGGGCCGCTCGTGGGTGGCCAAAAAGCAGATGGCCCAAGGCATCAGCAACGCGATGATCGATGGCGTGTACGACGCGGCCCTCGCTGCTGGCGCCCTGTCGGGCAAGATTTCTGGCGCAGGCGGTGGCGGTTTCATGATGTTCTTCGTGCCACCTGAACACCGCATGCAACTGATCCAACGCCTGGCCCAGTTCGAGGGTCAGGTCATGAACTTTCATTTCACTCCTGTGGGGGCTCAATCGTGGACGCTGGGTTGAAGAATTTGGTGCAGTCGTGGCTGCAAGAATCGCTGGAAGTCAAACAAGCCGTGGTGCGCGATGAGCAGCTCATCGAGCTGCTCCAGCAAGCATCCGTGTGGTGCGCCGAGGCATGCCAGGCGGGCAACAAGGTCATGTTCATGGGCAACGGCGGCAGCGCAGCCGACGCCCAGCACATGGCGGGCGAGTTCGTCAGCCGCTTCAACTACGACCGCCCCGGCATCGGCGCTTTCGCCCTGACGGTGGACACCTCCATCCTGACGGCCATCGGCAACGACTACGGCTACCAGCACCTGTTCTCCCGCCAGGTTCAGGCCTGCGGTCGGCCAGGCGACGTCCTCGTGGGGATGTCCACCTCGGGCAACTCGCCCAACGTGCTGCTGGCCTTCGAAGAGGCTCGCCGCATGGGCATCCGCACCGTGGCGCTGACGGGTGCCACCGGCGGCAAGATGCGCGACGCGGTCGACATCTGCCTGCGTGTGCCCTCCACCTCCACGCCACGCATCCAGGAATCCCACATCCTGCTTGGACACGTCCTGTGCGGCCTGGTCGAAGCGATCGTCCACCCGAAGGCCGAGTGATGACCATGTCGCAGGCATTGGCCCACGACGTCATCGTGCTGGCCGGGGGCTTTGGCACCCGCCTGCGCGAAGTGGTCGCCGACGTTCCCAAGCCCATGGCGCCCGTTGCGGGGCGCCCCTTCCTCGACCACCTGCTGCAACGCCTGGCGCTGCAAGGGGCATCCCGCGTGATCCTGTCCGTGGGGCACATGGCGCACCTGATCGAAGAGCGGTACGGCGCTGGCTTCGCTGGCCTGGACATCACCTGCGTGCGAGAAGACACCCCCCTGGGAACAGGCGGTGGCATCCGCAAGGCGCTGTCTGCGGCCCTGACCGAATGGGTGCTCGTCATCAACGGCGACACCTGGCTGGACATGCCCTACGGTGAATTCCTGAGCCAGGCTGAACAAGCCGGTGCGCCCGTGGCCATGGTCACCCGGTGGGTGGACGATGCCGCCCGTTACGGACGCTGCGTCGTGCAGGACCAGCGCATCGTGGTGTTTGGCGAGAAGAGTGGATCGGGGCCAGGTTTGATCAACGCCGGCGTGTACGCGCTGCGTCGGGACCTGTTCTCGTCCTTCGACCTGCCGCAAGCGTTCTCATTCGAGACGGATTTCGTCGCCAAGCACCTGCCTGATCTGCGGCCTTTCGCCCACCGCTCGGATGGCTACTTCATCGACATCGGGGTGCCAGATGACTACCGACGAGCCCAAATCGAGCTGCCCGCACAAGTGCCGACCCCATGAAGTTCTCACTCGTCATCCTGGACCGTGACGGCGTCATCAACCACGACAGCCCGAATTACATCCGGTCGTTGCAGCAGTGGACACCCATCGACGGGTCCATCGAAGCCATCGCGCGCCTGTCGCGTGAGGGCTACCCGGTGGCCATCGCCACCAACCAGGCCGGCGTGCCCAAAGGGTTCGTGCCGGAGCACGAGCTCGATGCCATGCACGCGCGCTTGCGCGAACTGGTTCAGGCGACGGGCGCACCTGCCCCACGCATTTACGATTGTCGGCACCACCCTGACGAGCGATGTGCTTGCCGCAAGCCACAACCGGGCATGCTCATCGCTGCTTGCCAGGACCTGGGCGTGCCCATGGAGCAAGCCGTGTTCGTCGGTGACTCATGGAGCGACATGCAAGCCGCCAAGGCCGCTGGGTGCCAGCCGGTGCTGGTGTTGACAGGCAACGGGTTGACCACGTCGCAACGCCCCGAATTCGACCCCGGCATACCCAAAATCAACAGCCTTGCCGACTTGCCAGGGTGGCTGGCGTGCTCGGGTGAAATGCCGTCTTGTTGAATTGCTTCAACGCTGCGGGCTCACGGTTTGAGCGGCATATCAGCGCGGGTTTTCAATTTTGCGCGACCGCCGCGAAACAGTGCGAAACACATGTATCTCGACGGAATTTCCGTCACGGCTCTCATTCAACGCACACAGGGTAACCACGCAAGCTGCGCCCCCCCTTGCCCAGGGGGACTGGACGGGAGTTTTCAACGAAGAAACCCCCTCATCCGTTTGCCCAACTGCTGTCCAGGATGCGAATCAAGGACAATCAAATCATTCGAAAGGCGCCCGGCGCCCAGTCACCCATCAGGTACCCATGAAGCCGATCAATCGCTCCCTCCTGCTGATGTCCCTGGTCTCGTCCCTGTTTGCGCTGAGCGCTTGCGGCGGCGGTGGTGGCGAAAGCACCCCAGACGACAAGGCAACCACGCAAAAGGTTGTCACCACCGACGCCTCGGAGACCGCGACCGCATCAGCCCTGGCTGGCGGCAGCACCGCCACGCCGGTTTCCTGGGTGATCCGGGGAACGGGCTGGGTGTCGGCCCCCTTGCTCTTGCCCGACCAGCGCAGCCGCGCCACGACCCCGACCGCTGACAGCTCGGGCTACATGCCCGTTTTCACCGGCACCGGCTACTACGTGGACCGCGACAACGGCAACGATTCGAACCCAGGCACCCTGGCCGCACCTTGGCGCACCCTCGCGAAGGCATCCTCTGCGCCGCTCAAGGCTGGTGATGCACTGCTGCTCAAGTGCGGTTCCGTCTGGCGCGAAAGCCTCGAGATCACTTCCGCCTTCAGCCGCACGGGTGATTTCCTGATCGGCGCCTACGGTGACTGCTCCAACAACATCCGCCCGGTCATCCGCGCGTCGGACTGGGTGCCCACCACAGGCTGGAGCCGCGTCGCCGACGACGACCGCCCGATCTACACCCGAGCAGCCAGCACCGCCGTGACGCGACTGTTCATCGACGGCGCCCCTCAAATTCCTGCCCGCTACCCCAACTTCAAGGGCGTGGGTGCTGAATACGCGCTCGCCGTGAACCTCGCGTCCCGCCAGAGCTTCAAGCTCAAGCCTGCTGACCTGGCAGCGCTGGCCTCGCGTGACCTGATCGGCGCGACCGTCCACGTCAAGACGACGCAATGGATGGTTGAAACCGCCAAGATCCAAGCCTTCGACGCAAGCACCGGCGTGATCACCTTGGACCGTCAATTGCCCTTCACCGTTCGCGACGGTGCGGGCTTCATCCTCGAGGGCAAGCGCTGGATGCTCGACACCCCGGGCGAATGGTTCTATGACGCTGACACCAAGGAACTGATGGCATGGACCACAGACAGCGCTTCGCCCGCAGCACACAGCGGCATCGAGGCCGCTTGGCGTGAAAGTGGCCTGACGGTCAAGTGGCTCAAAAACGTTCGCATTGAGCGCCTGCGTTTTGAACAGCAAAGTGGCAATGGCTTGACGTTGATCGAAACTCCGGACGCCAGCGTCCGGGACGTGATTTCCATGCACTCGCGCGACATCGGCATCTCCGTGCTGTCTTCGCCTCGCGTGTCTGTCACCGGATCCAAGGTGGTAGGCGCAGGCGAGTACGGCATCGTGATGCGCGAATCCAATGACGCCAGGGTGCAATCCAACCACGTCTCGGACACCGGCGGTTTTGCCCGGGCTGACACCACTGATGCGGCCATCACCGTTCTGGGCAGTGGCTCGGTGGTGTCGAGCAACCTGGTCGAGCGCTCGGCGAACATCGGCATCCGATTTGGCAACCGAGAGGGCACCGTGGTCGAAGGCAACTCCGTCTTCTATTCATGTCTGCGCTTCACGGACTGCTCAGGCATCTACACGTTCACCGCCTCGGCACCCAAGGCACCCGAAACCACCTACGTCGCGCGCGGCATGGTGCGCAACAACATCATCGTGGGCGCCAAGAGCAACATGGAAGGCTGCGGTTTCTCGTGCGCCAACCTCGCCGTGGGCATCTACCTGGATGAACTGACCTCGGGCGTGACGCTGCAGGGCAACACCATCTCGGACACCGAGGTGGGCCTGGGCATGCACAACGCGTCCTTCAACATCCTGAACGGCAACAAGGTTCGCAACGTCAGCTTCTCCTCTGTCCGCGTGGTGCAAACCCGCTCCGACCAGAACTACGTGGTGGGCAACAAATTCACGAACAACTCTCTGGTGGCCGGCAAGACGACGGCGATGGTCAACGGTGTGCCAGCTGAAACCGGCTCCATCCATGCGTTCTACTGGTTCCACAGTGCATCGCCCGTCAGCCTTGTCACCACCCAGAACAACACCGTCAGCAACAACACCATCCTGAGCACCCAGAAGGGTGGCGAGGCCACTTGGTCTCTGGCCACCTGGAGCTCCAGCAAAACGCTGAAGAAGAGCGAGTGGGCGGGCTATGCCCCCACGGACGCAGCCGTCAGCCGCGTGGCGTTCAAGGATTACTCGGTCACCACCGAAGCCAACGTGCTCAAGAACGGCAACTTCAACCCCGCAACGACCGATGGCTGGACGACGTACTTCAACTCGGCCGGCACCGGTGGCGCGTTCTCGATGGGCACGTTCACGGGATGTGGCAGCAACTGCGCCCGATACGCCGCAGGCCACAGCTCCGACTACCTGACCAGCAACACCTTCCAGCTCAACAGCACGGCAGGCCAGAACCTGTACGTGCTGCGCATGACGGCCATCGGTGGGGCCAACGGGGGCATGAAGCGCGCGGTCGTGCGGCGCCCGGTCTCTCCTTGGGAAAGCTATGGCCTGTCGATTCCCGCCACCCCGCTGGCCAACGGCGAAGTGGCCAACGTCGAGCAGTTCTTCCTGGCCAACAGCAGCGATGCGGGCGTGCTCGACCTGCGCAGCGCCGTGGGTGGTGAAACCCTGTTCCGCAACGTCTCTCTGCAGCGCGTGTCATCCATCGCGTTCCAGCAGCCCAAGCAACTGGTTTCGCACGTCATCAACCCGACGCCCGAAGACCTGACCTACCCCTGCATCGCGCTGCAACTCAACAGCTGCGACCTGGTAGACGAAAACGGCGCGAAGGTGGTGTTCCCGATGAGGGTTCCGGCACGCAGCAGCGCTTTGGTCTTCGCCAAAGACCCGGTCTGGGTTGCCAACTGACGGCACACGCTCCAGCAACGCTCCCCTGAAAAACCAAACCGGCCTCGAGCCGGTTTGGTTTTTTTTCGTCTGCCAAATGGCTTTCAAACAGTGCGCAGAGCGCCGGGGCAGGCGCACGGGTCATGACATCTCTTGTCACAGGCAAGCCATGGGCTGATTGGATGATTGCCTGAGAGCCCCCACCCGCCCATCATTTCAGGCGCCCACCCACCAACCAAAAGGACGCACCACCGAACAGCATCCCCCAACCAGATCCCTCACCGCGCCCAGCTCGCGATACAGCTGGAACAAAAACACAAAATCAGAGAGAAAAATGAAATACAGGCGAGAAATCGACGGCCTGAGGGCCATTGCTGTCCTGCCGGTCATGTTCTTCCATGCAGGCTTTCAAACCTTCCATGGCGGATTCATCGGCGTTGACATATTCTTCGTGATCAGCGGTTACCTGATCACCTCCATCATCATGGATGAGCTGGAGAAAGACCGGTTTTCCATCATCGATTTTTACGAGCGCCGAGCCAGGCGAATTCTCCCGGCCCTGTTCCTGGTGATGCTGGTCACCGTTCCATTTGCTTGGCTGTGGCTGCTGCCGCATGAAATGAGAGATTTCTCTCAAAGTCTGATTGCGGTGTCGGCATTTTCCTCCAACATTCTGTTCTGGAAAGAAGCCAATTACTTCGACACCGCTGCAGAGCTCAAGCCGCTTCTTCACACGTGGAGCTTGGCCGTCGAAGAACAGTACTACCTCTTCTTCCCGATTCTCCTGATGGTGCTCTGGAAGGTGGGCAAAAAAGCGGTGATGCCCTTTGTGCTGGTGGCGCTCATCGCCAGCCTGGTGCTGGCCGAAATCGGCGTCAGAACAGCTCCCACTGCCACGTTTTACTTGCTGCCGACCCGGGCTTGGGAATTGTTGATCGGTGCGGTTGCAGCACTGCTGCTGCGCGGTCGGCAAGACGCGGGAACGCACGCCCCCATGGGAGGCTGGCTCAGCCTGGCTGGATTGGGCCTCATCCTGGCGTCCTTGTTCACGTTCGACAAAGAGACGCCATTCCCGGGCCTGCACGCCTTGATCCCGACGCTTGGCGCCACCCTGATCATCCTCTTCGCGCGAGAAAGCAACCTCGTGGGCAAATGGTTGGGCAGCAGGTTGCTGGTCGGAATCGGCCTCCTGAGCTACAGCGCCTACCTCTGGCACCAACCGCTTTTTGCCTTTGCCCGAAGCGGCAACACCGCGCATCCTGGCTCGTTCACCTTCGCAGCCCTGACGCTGGCCACCATGGCACTGGCTTACCTGAGCTGGAGGTTTGTCGAAGCGCCATTCCGGGACCGCTCGCGAATCGGTCGGGGCGCCGTTTTCTCCATGGCGGCCATGGGCATGGTGATGTTCTCTGCCCTGGGCGTTCAAGGTCACCTCCAAAACGGCAACCTCGGGCGCTACACCGAGGGCGTGACGCACTACTTTGCCCTCAAAGACGCATCAGACGAGTTCGTCTGGAAGATCAAAAACGCGCATCGACAGGCCAGCTTCGACCCGTCCAAGATCAAAATCCTGGTGATTGGAGACAGCAATTCAGGAGACCTGACCAACGTTCTGGCCCACGGCCCTGGTGCCGATCAGTATTCATTGTCCACACTTCAGGTGAGCGTCGGTTGCGGCAACCTCTACCTGCCGCGCGCGCGTTTCGAACACTTCATTGAGCGAGACAAGCTCAAAGGCTGCACCGAGAGCGATGACCTCATGTCCGACACGACCCGGAAATTGATGCAAGAAGCTGACTGGGTTTTCCTGGCATCTGGCTGGAGGAAATGGGAAGCGGAGCTGTTTCAAGAAAGCCACCAAGCGCTCACACGTGAGTTTGGCGACAAGTTCTTTGTTTTTGGGAACAAAAACATCGATTTCATTCCCGAGCAGCACATCCGCACCCACCAAAACACCGAGTTTCCAAGGCAGGCCCAGCGGACGCAAACCAAGCTGGAGATCAACGACATCATCCGGGCCACTGCAGGAGACAGGTTCATTGATCCTTACAGATTCCTTTGCCCGACATCGGCCTGCGAAACCCTCTCCGAAAACGGACAGCTGATTCAATATGACGGCTTTCACCTCACGGAGATCGGCGCGCGATTGTTTGCCCAAAGGATGCACGAGCACCTGCCCCCGCTCTACGCGAGGAGGACACAACCCGAGCCCGCCATGGACACGTCGATCGCGGGCGTGGAGGGCGATGGCCCATGACGCCCGCCGGTTCAGCTTGGCACTGGGATAACTGAAAGAAACCGGTAACGCCAGTGAACTTTCATCGCAAACGACGTTCCTTACCGAGCGTTGCTTGCTAGAAAGGAAGTTGCAATTGCGGCCCTGAAGTTCCCCTTCGCGCCTCCGAAACACCGATGAAGCCGCGAGCGATCACTCGTCTCGCGTTCAGGGCGGTGCCAAGTGGGCTCCGTCCAGCCTCAGTCATCGGCGGTACGGATGTTCACGAATTTCAGGCACTCCTTGGCAACACGGCTCACAGGCCTGTTGCTGGCTGGCGGGCTCACGGCCTGTGGCGGTGGTTCAGGCGGCGACTCGGCCAACACCGGAAACAGCTCCGCCAACGTCAGCGCACTGACCCCGGAAGCTGTCGACAGTGGCTGGTCGCCCCAACATGCCGCCACCCGGTCCTTGTTGCCCGTGGCCCTGGCTGGCACCTACCTCAAAGGCACCGACTGGGCCCTGGCGACGCGCACCGATGCGGCAGCGGTCACGAGCTACAGCGCCAGCTTCGCAGGCCGAGGCTGGTACGTGGACCCCGACTCGGGCGACGACAGCGGCCCCGGCACGCAGGCGCGCCCGTGGCGCACCCTGCAACGTGCGGCCAGTGGCCCCTATGCCGCTGGCGATGCCCTGCTGCTGCGTTGTGGCAAGACCTTCCGTGAAACGCTGGACATGACCAACGCCGCCGCCACGGGTGGCAACTTGCTCATCGCCGGCTATGGCGATTGCACCGGGGGCTCGCGCCCCGTGATCAGCGGCTCCGACCTCATCGCATCGACGGGATGGAGCAAAGTCAGCCAGGGATCGGACCAGGTCATGGCCCACGCCCTGGCGACGGCCCCTCGCCGGGTGTTCTTCAACGGCCAGCCGCTGAGGCTCGCCCGCCATCCCAACGCCCAGGGTGTGGGACAGGAGTTCTCCTTGCTGCGGGCCGATGGCGCCAACCGCAACCGCTTCTTCCTGAGTGCAGCGGACACCAGCGCCTTGGCCGCTCAAGACCTGATCGGGGCCACCGTGTACGTCCGCGTGGCGCCCTATGAAATCGAAAAAGCCGTGGTCACGGCACACCAGTCGGGCACCGGCCTGCTCACGCTCGACCGCAACCTCGACCACGCCATCGTCGACGACGCAGGCTACATCCTGGAAGGCAAGCCCTGGATGCTGGACGCCCCTGGAGAGTGGGTGCACGACAGCGGCTCATCGACGCTGCGGGTGTGGGGCCCCAACAGCGAATCAGCCGGCGCGTTCACGCGGGTGGAGGTCACCACCCGCGACCGAGGGCTGCGCCTGCGCTGGATCACCGATGCCACGGTGGCCTGGCTTCAGACCGAACAACACGCCGACATCGGGCAACAGTTCGTGGAAACGCACGGCCTGCGACTGAGCAGCGTCGCCAGCCGCTTTGACCAGGAATACGGTCTGCAGGTGCACGATGCCAACAACGTCCGCATCGAAGACGCCACCGTGGTGGCTGCCGGCTGGGTGGGCATCGCGGTTCGCGAGGGCTCGCAAGTGACGGTGCAGCGCAACCTGGTGACCGACATCGGTCTCTACGATCGCCCTGGCAGCACAGACGCCAGCATCTCGGTGCTCGCGTCCGCTGCCAGCGTCAACGACAACGTCGTCTACCGCTCGGCGCACCATGGCCTGAGGTTGCGCAACGTGGCTGGCAACGAGGTCCTCGACAACCTGGTCGTGGCCTCCTGCGTGCGGCTGACAGACTGTGCCGGCATCTACACCTTCACAGCCGCCTACCCGACCCTGCCGGCGGCGGGCTACACGCAGGCAGCCACCATCTCGGGCAACGTCGTGATCGGCTCGCGCAGCAACCGCGAAGGGCTGTGGGCCAGCGTGGGCAAGAACATGGCCACGGGCATCTTCCTGGACGAGTTGACGTCGGGAGCCAACGTGACTGGCAACCTCATCGCCGACGCCGAGATCGGCATCCACCTCCACGACGCGGCGTTCAACGTGATCTCCGGCAACCAGGTTCGCGCGGTCTCGTACGCCGCCATCCGAGGCATGGCCAGCCGCACCGATGTGGATGCGCTCAAGGGCAACCAGGTCGTTGACAACAGCCTGGGGCACTTCTCGTCGATCACGGAACTGCCCGGCGGCATCAGCACGGATCGCAGCATGGCCTTCGTGCAGTTCTGGTATCACCCCAACGACGCCCAGGGCCTGTTCCAGGGCGCCACGCCGAACGTGAGTGCGCGCAACGAAACCGTTGGAACGATCGCCCAATCGGAAGTCCGCTGGCGCTTGGTGCAAAGTGGCACCGAGTGGGTGCTGGAGCCGGCTCAGTGGCAGGCCATCGCACCTCAAGACACCCATGTCGCGCCCGTGCTGCACCGCCGTTACCGCGCCATCACGGCGGGCTCCTCGCTGATCGGCAACGGCGCCTTCCAGAGCGGCACCACGAGCTGGGACCCTTACCTCAACTCAATGGGCTCGGGCGGTGCGTTCCTGGCCGGCAACCTCGCCGATTGCGGCGTGGGGCAGACCTGTGGCAGCTGGACCCCTGGCATGTCTGGTGACTACCTGGCCTCGGCGCCCTTCACGATGAGCAGCACCTCGGGCGACAACCTCTACCTGCTGCAGTTCAGCGTGACGGGTGGGCAGGGCGGTGGCAACGCCAGGGCCACCATCCGCCGTCGGGTCTCGCCTTGGGAGGGCTATGGCCTGAGCATCCCTTCAACGCCGGTGGCGCAAGGCAGCACGCTGGCCGTGGAGCGGTTCTTCCGGGCATCGGGCGGCACCGACGCCGTGCTGGACTTCAAGGGGCAAGTGGGCGGCCAGAGCCTGCTGCGCGACGTGACCTTGCAGAAGGTGAGTGCCGTCGAACTGCCCGACGCACCGAACCTGGCTGGACACCTCTACAACCCCCGCAGCACGACCGCCACCTTCACCTGCGCCATGCTGGCGCTCAGCAGCTGCGACGTCGTGAATGCCTCTGGCCAAGCCGTGGCCTGGCCGATCAACCTGTCGCCACGAACGAGCATGTCGCTCTACACGCGAGATTCGCGATGGCTGCGACCCTGAGCCGTCAGTTGCCAGCCTGACGAGGAAACACCGCCACCCCTTTGCGCGGTGCCAGGGCCAGGGGCCATTTGACCTCGCGCCCGGCATCGTCCACGGCTGAGCAATCTGGCAAGCCCGTGTCGGAGCAAGAGATGTTGCGTGGGCGATCGCTCAGGTTCACGAGGAAGAGAGAGCGCGCGGCGGTGATGCGCTGCGTTGACGCGGGCGCCACCTGTGCCACCTCGACTTGGCTGAGGAACACCTCCGAGCCTGGCTCGGCAGAGAAGTCGACCCTGGCGGGATCGGCGCTGGTCGCCTCGAATGGCAACTCCGCCTTGAAAACCTGACCGGGGCTGAGCTTCAGCGGCGGTTGATCCAGCCCGAAACCCTCGTACGGAGGGCCATTGCGCCGCACCGTGACCCGGATGGCCCCACCCTTGGGGCCGGCCTTGACCGTGTAGCGAAGCACATGGTTGTTCTTGCCGTTTTGTGCAGACATCTTGAACGACTTGCTGGACAACACGTCGCCCATGTGACCGGTCACGAAGCGGATGCAGGGCACGCCATCACACGCCATGGGGGTCGCAACGCCCCCGGCGCCAGCGGGGTTGAAGTACGGCGACCACGCAGAGGGCTTGGCGCGCATGTCCCCATCGAGCACCACGCCAGCGCCTGCACGTTCCAACTGGCGCACCGGCTCTGGCGCCAGGTTCAGGACCTGCTCGCGCTCGCGCACGGCGAACTTCTGCCAGTCACCTGGGGCCAGCGTGCGCGTCGTCACCCCTTCGCCCACCAGCCACCGAGAACGCCCCTCGCCCCCCGCTCGCACGACCTCGTTGTCCTGAACCACGTTGGCGTCATCGCCCGAGAACAGGCGAGCTGCATCGGCGCGCTGTTGCCACTTGAACGCAAACACCTCATCGCCACCGCGAGCGGGAGGGCGGGAGACCAGTGAGTTGTTGCGCAACCGGTTGCCACGGATGACGTCCTGGTCCGGCAAAGACATGTGTGCGGTGATGCTGGCGTGCGTGACCGCCCGCACCGTGTTGTCGGTGATGTCGTTGAACTGCGCGTTGTGCAGGTACACCCCGTTCTCCATGCCTGCCAACACGTTGGACAGGACCTGCACCCCACCCGTCATCTCGTCGAGGTAGATGCCAACCGATTGGTTGCGGCCACGCCCGGCGGTCCCCTCCAGGTTGCTCGTGCCGCCCAGCACCACGTTGTTCTTGACCGTGGCCCGGGTCGTGCGCTTGCGCGTGGCCAGGCTGGGAGAGTGCCCCGTCCAGGTGTAGATGCCACCGCAGTCCGCCAGGCGCGCACAGGGCTGGATCACGACGTTGTCGACCACGCTGGTGCCTTCCTTGTTGAAGAAGGTGATGCCTGCATTGGCCGCACGCAGCACGACGTTGCGCGTGACCAGGTTGCGCTCGCCATTGGCGATGATGGCCGCGCCACTGCCCACCGCACGCCCGAGCAAACCGGAGTCGATGACCAGGTTGCCGTCCACCACACAGTCGGGTGCGTTGCGCGTCATGATGCTGGACCAGCCGCTGGCGACCACGCGCGAGCCCTTGAGGATGACCCCGTTGCTCTGGTCGATCACCACGGCGTACTCGCCCGGGTAGGCGAAATCAAGGCCTTCAAAAACCGATTCGCGCGTGGACTGAACATCCAGCGCCACCCCCGCGGTTTGACGCAGGTCCAGCCCGAGCACACGCAACTGCCTGGCCCCCCTGACCAGGATGGCGTGGTCGCGAGACACCACCTCGATGTCTCCCGAGTTGGGAGCCTGCCCATCAGGCGGCAGGAAGGACAAGCGCTTGGCCGAGGTGTCGTGGAACCACTCGCCTTTGGCGTTCATCATCCAGCGCTTGCCCTCGAAGATGTAGCCCGCGCCCGTCAGGATGTTGGACGTCAGCTCTTTGTCCAGCGTTACCACACCGGAGGCCGGGTCGTAGCTGCTCACCACGGCCTTCTCGACCTGCCAGGGCACCGCACGCACATAGACCGTCGCACCAACGAGCTCTCGGCTGCCGATCTGTCCGCGCTCGGCATCGCGCACCCGGAAAGACCTGCGGCTGTTTTGACCATCGGCCAGCAAAAATTCCTGGCCCGGGCCACCCGCGTCGGGCATGCGGGCGGGCAGCATGCGTTGCCCCTTGTAGAAAAGCGCCGACGCCGCGCCAAACCGATCGGTCACGAAGCCCCCTTTGGTGACGGCATCGGCCGCCCAGGCCGCCTCGACCACATCCGAGCCTCTGATGCTGGGTGACTTGCCCGTCGCGCAGCCTTCCTCGGCCGCGATGGTCAACCCTGCGGGCAAGGAACGCCCGTCGAGGAGGAGGGTCTCCCGCCAGACCGAGCCACAGCGCAAACGCACCACGTCACCCGAGCTCAATGCGGCTCGCTTGAGGCGCCCCAGGGTCTTCCAGGGTGAGGCTTTGCTGCCGGCGCCCATGTCGTCGCCCTTGGCCGAGTCCACGAACCACTCCCGGCCCTTGGCACGGACCCCGGGCACCACCGGCTGGCTATCATCCGGCATCACCGCCAGCCAGCCCGGCGAGCGAAGCAGCTCTGCGGCATCGGACGACAGGGGTTGAGCGGCGGCGACCACCACGGACACGGAAACCAGGCCGCGAAACACCTGATTCAGGCAAGCCGGTCGGAAACAGCTGAAACGATGAGCCATGACGGAGCGAGGATGAGTGCGAATGTGATGCTGGCCACCGCCAGCCAGCTGGGCGAAGGCCTGCACTGGGAAGCGGCGCAACAGCGCCTGTGGATGGTCGACATCCATGGATGTCGGATCATGCGCTGGGAACTTGGTTCCCCGACCTGGTGCGAATGGAAAACGCCACAGCGCGTGGGCTGGGTGCTGTCGACCGGGCAAGCCGACCTGCAGCTGGCCGGCCTGCAAGGTGGCATGGCCTGGGTCCGTTGCCCGGCTGGCGCGAGCGAAATCGAGGTGCTGGGCTGGCTGGCCCGCCCCTTCCCCGAGGGCTCTGCCCTGCGCCTGAACGATGCCAAGACCGACGCCCAGGGCCGCGTCTGGGCCGGCTCGCTCAACAACGACGACGAGTCGCGCCCCGATGGCCGCTTGTTCCGGCTCGACGAAAACGGGCGTTGCGACGAGGTCGACGGCCCCTATGGCGTCGCCAACGGCCCAGCCATCTCGCCCTGCCAGACGCGGATGCTGCACACCGACAGCGCCGCGCGCACCATCTTCGCCTTCGACCTGGACGTCGCCGCTGGCACGCTGAGCAACAAGCGCGTCTGGCTGCGTTTCAGCGAATCCGACGGTTACCCCGATGGCATGACCTTCGACGCCCAAGGCAACGTCTGGGTGGCGCACTGGGGCGGCGCCTGCGTCAGCCGCTTCACGGCAGAGGGCCGGCTCACGCACCGCGTGTCCCTGCCGACAGACCACGTCACCAACGTCTGCTTTGCCGGCCCGGATCTGGATCGGCTGTTCGTGACGACGGCAAGACAGGGCTTGTCAGCCGAACAGCTGTCGCGGCAGCCCGCGGCGGGCCACCTGTTCGAGGTCGACGCGGCCGGCTCGATCGGCCTGGCCCCCACATCGGTGGCCTGCCCAAGGGCCGCCTGAGCTGGATCGGGCACGCGACGTGCAAGAGGCTCAGGGCAAACCCTTGCTCCTTGATGCATCAAGCAGAGTGCGTGCTGCAAGCCACACCCCCCTCATCGCGTGGGGAACTTCGCACCACTCTGTAGCATCATCCTCCAACCAACAATCAGCAGTGAAAGTCGATCCATGGCAAAGGCGATGATCCTGGCGGCGGGTCAGGGAACCCGGGTCCGCCCCCTCACCAAGCAGACCCCCAAGCCCATGGTGCCCATCCTCGGCAAGCCGGTGATGGAATACATCATCGAGCACCTTGGTCGCTACGGCATCAAGGAAATCATGGTCAACGTGGCCTTCAACCACTGGAAGATCGAGAACTACTTCGGTGACGGGCACCGCTGGAACGTCGAGATCGGCTACGCCTTCGAAGGCACGCGCGAACACGGCGAGATCGTGCCCAAGCCGCTGGGCTCGGCCGGCGGCATGCGCCGCATCCAGGATTTCTCGGGCTTCTTCGACGAAACCACCATCGTCCTGTGCGGCGACGCCATCATCGACATCGACTTCAAGTCGGCGCTGTACGAGCACAAGATGAAGGGCGCCATGGCCAGCGTGATCACGCTGGAGGTGCCCAACGACCAGGTCAAGAACTACGGCATCGTCGTGGCCGACAAGGAAGGCCGCGTCACCTCCTTCCAGGAAAAGCCCAGCCCCGAAGAGGCCAAGTCCAACCTGGCCTCCACCGGCATCTACATCTTCGAGCCCAGCGTGCTGGACCTGATCCCGCCGGGCCGCGAGTTCGACATCGGCAGCGAGCTGTTCCCGCTGCTGGTCGAAAAGGGCCTGCCCTTCTTCGCGCAAAGCCGCCACTTCAACTGGATCGACATCGGCCGCGTCTCCGACTACTGGGCCGTGTGCCAGCGCGTGCTGGCCGGTGAAGTCGCCCAGATGGACATGCCCGGCACGCAGGTTCGCCCTGGCGTGTGGGTGGGACTGAACACGCGCATCGACTGGGACACGGTCAAGATCAACGGCCCGGTCTACATCGGCTCGAGCTGCGATGTCGAGCCCGGCGTGACCATCGAAGGCCCTTGCTGGATCGGCCACGGCAGCCGCCTGCGCAAGAACTCCACGGTCAAGCGCAGCGTGTTGTTCGAGTACACGCGCGTCTCCGAGAACACCGTGTTCGAAGACGTGGTGGCCTCGCCGCAGTACTGCGTCGACCGCAGTGGCAAGACCACCTACCAGGGTGACGAGACCACGTCGCTTCGCTGGGGCGACGCACGCGTCTGACCCGGCCCCGGCTTGACACCGCCCTGGCGCGGTGTCGGGAGCCCTTGCGCTGACCGACAATAGCGGGATGCGCAAGTTCCTCGTCACCGGCGCGGCCGGTTTCATCGGCATGCACGTGTCGCAAGCGCTGCTGCAGCGCGGCGACACGGTCATCGGCTTCGACAACCTCAACGACTACTACAGCCCGCAGCTCAAGCGGGACCGCCTGGCGGCCATCTCGGCCAGTCCGGGCGGTGAGCGTTTCCGCTTCGTGGAAGCCGACCTGGTCGACATGCCCGCCCTGGACGCGCTGTTCAAGGCCGAAGGCTTCGATGGCGTGGTGCACCTGGCCGCCCAGGCCGGCGTGCGCTACTCGCTCACCCACCCCCACGCCTATTCGCAGTCCAACCTGGTGGGTTTCGTGAACATGCTCGAAGCGTGTCGCCACCACCGCACCGAGCACCTGGTGTACGCCAGCAGCTCGAGCGTGTACGGCGGCAACACCCGCATGCCTTTCAGCGAAGACGACGCCGTGGACCACCCGGTGAGCCTGTACGCGGCCACCAAGAAGGCCAACGAGCTGATGGCCCACACCTACAGCCACCTCTACGGTCTGCCGACCACGGGGCTGCGCTTCTTCACGGTCTACGGGCCGTGGGGCCGCCCGGACATGGCGCCGATGCTGTTCACGCGGGCCATCCTGGCCGGCGAGCCGATCAAGGTGTTCAACCACGGCAACATGCGCCGCGACTTCACCTACATCGACGACATCGTTGCGGGCGTGGTGGCCACGCTGGACCGCCCACCCGAGGCCGACGATGCCTTCGACCGCGAAGCGCCGCAGGCATCGGGCTCGTGGGCGCCTTACAAGGTCTTCAACATCGGGCACAGCGAGCCGGTTCAGCTGATGGACTTCATCCGCACGCTCGAGTCCGCGTTGGGCGTGAAAGCCCAGCTCGACCTGCAGCCCATGGCACCAGGCGACGTGCCCGCCACCTTCGCCGACGTCAGCGCGCTGCAAGCCTGGACAGGCGTGGCCCCGCACACGGGGCTGAGCGAAGGGGTGGCCCGCTTCGTGGACTGGTACAAGGCCTACCACCGGGCCTGAACGACCGACACAGCGAGAGGCCGTTGGACGCCGCTGGCGCCCATGCGAGCGGCAGCCGTTGCGCAGGGTTCAGCGCGCGCGCGACCAGCCCGGCAAGCTCAACACAAACAAGCTGCCCCCACCCTCGCGCGCTTCGCAGCGCACCTGGCCGCCATGCCGCTCGGCGATCTGGCGCACCAGGCTCAGGCCCAGCCCGATGCCGCCGGCGTGCTCTGCGTGGCCCGGCAGGCGGTAAAAGGGCTCGAAGATGCGCTCGCGCTGCTCGGCTGGCACACCCGGGCCGCGATCGGCCACCGACAACTCCAGCTGACCTCGGGCGCTCTGCAGTAAGAGCTCGACCTGCGGGCCACCATAGCGGCGTGCGTTCTCCAGCAGGTTGCGCAAGGCGCGGCGAAGCAGCCGCTCGTCACCCTGGTGCGGCGTCAGCGGGAAGGACGCATCGATGTGCACCTCTGCCCCCACACGCGCAGCCTCTTCGGTGGCCAGGCCCATCAGGTCCACCGGCGCGTGTTCGATGTCGCGGCGCGAATCAAGGCGGCTGGCCAGCAGCACCTCTTCGACCAGGGCGTCGAGTTCGCGGATGTCCTGGTTGATCTCGTCGCGGATGCGCGCGGCCCGCTCTGGCGAGGCCTCGGCCATCAGCGACACCGCCATCTTCAGTCGGGCCAGCGGCGAGCGCAGTTCGTGGCTGGCGTTGGCCAGCAGGCTGCGGTTGGAGGTGACCAGGTCTTCGATGCGCTGGGCGGCCTCGTTGAAGCTGCGCGCCAGCGCGGCGACCTCGTCGGCCCCTTCCACGCTGACACGGTGCTGCAGCTGGCCTGAGCCGAAGACCTCGACGCCGGAGCGCAAGGCTTGCAGGCGACGCGTCAGGCGGTTGACCACGGGCCAGGCGCCCAGTGCCACGGCACCGAACAACAGCACCAGCGCCAGGATGAGCGCCGGCACCCCATGGGCCATCCAGGGCGGCACGAACATGGCCACCGGCTCCAGCCAGGGCTGCACGCGCGGCGGAGGTGGCGGCACACCAGGCGGGGCATCGCCCTCCCGCATCGGGCCCATGATGGTCTGCGGGCCCTTGCCGCGCACCACCCAGGCGCGCAGCACCCACATCGTGCGGCCATCGGACAAGATCGAGCGCTGCATGCGTTCGCGCAACTCAGGTTGGCGGCGCAAGCGCTCTTCCAGCAAGATGGACGTGGCGATGCGCCGGCCCAGCGGGTCGTCCAGCGCCATGGGCATGCGCAGGCGCTCGGACCAATCCAGGAAGATGCGCGACTGCTCATCCACCGGCGCGGTGGCCGGTGGCAAGCTGTTTTCGATCAACTCGGCCCAGGCTGCAGCGCGCTCGTTCCAGGCGGCCATGGACTGCACCTGGGTGCGCTCGTGCTCGAGGTTGCGCTGCGCCAGCCACCCTGAGACGAGCGCGAACACCAGCAGCACCGCCACCACCGTGAGGTAGATGCGCAGGGCCAGGGTCTTCATGCCGCGTCGAGGTCAGCGTCCTGCTTCTTGGCGAAGACGTAGCCCACGCCACGCACCGTGAGGATGCGGCGCGGCTCTTTCGGATCGTCCTCGATGGCGGCACGGATGCGCGAGATGTGCACGTCGATGGAGCGGTCGAAAGCCTCCAGCGGGTGGCCCTTGAGCGCGTCCATGATCTGGTCGCGGCTGAGCACGCGCCCCGGGTGCTGGGCCAGCACGCTGAGCAGGTCGAACTGGTAGGACGTGAGGTCGCATGCCGAGCCCGCCAGGCGAACCTGGCGAAGCCCGGTGTCGATCTCCAGGCGACCGAAGCGCCACACGTCGGAGTCATCGGCGTGCACGGAAGTGCGGCGCAGCAGGGCCCGCACGCGCGCCAGCAGCTCGCGCGGCTCGAAGGGCTTGGGCAGGTAGTCGTCGGCGCCCACCTCCAGGCCGACGATGCGGTCGGTCGGCTCGCCACGGGCGCTGAGCATGAGCACCGGCAGGGTGCGGGTGCGCGGCGAGGCCCGCAGCTCGCGGCACAGGTCCAGGCCGTCGCCGTCGGGCAGCATGAGGTCGAGCACCAGGGCATCCACCGCTTGGCGAGCCAGGAGTTCGCGCCCCGCGTTCAGGCTCGCAGCGGTGGAGACCTGGTAGCCGTGGCTGCGGAGGTAGTCCGCCACCATGGCGCTCAGGCGCATGTCGTCGTCGATGAGCAGGATGTGTTCAGCCATGTCCGCCATTGTCGCGCCCTCCGGGGGTCAGCGGGAAGGGGCCGGCTGGCTGGCCACTGCTGGGGCCGAAGCGGGCGGTGCCGGGCGGCGCAGCATGTGGTTGTTCAGGCGCTCTTGCGCGCCTTCGCGGGAGCCATGCGCCTCTTCGCGGCGCTCGTGACGTCGCTCTTTGCGATCGGCCATGCGCTCTTGCATGCGCTCATGGCGTTGCTTGAGAAGGGCCGCAGCCTTGGCACGCTGTTCGGGCGTCAGCACCTGACCGACGTCCAGCATGGCCTGCGTCAGGCGCTTGCTGACCTGGTCGTGCTGGGCCAGCATCTGCTGACGCTGCTTTTCGGCCTCGCCGGCATCGAGCTTGGGCGAGGTCCAGATGGCCATGGCATGGTGGTGCTGCTCGCGCGACTTGTCGTGCAGGGCGCGCAGGTCGGTGCGGGCCTTGTCGGCAATGTCCCGGATCTGCTTGCGCTGGGCATCGGTGGCCTGAACTTCGTCGAGCAGGCGCTCGAAGCCCGGGCCGGCAAACGGCAGGCCCATGCCGTGCTCGGCCTTCATGCCGTGGCCATGGTGGCCCCCCTTGCCATGGCCTTTGCGATCGCCCTTGTGAGCATGCTCGCCGGCATGCCAGGGGCACATGCCGTCATCGCACCCGCCCGCAGAGGACGGGCCCGACGCTGCCTTGGCCACTGCGGGGCTGGCGGCCTGAGCCACCTGGGCGGCGGCGAACACCAGGGCCCCGCCCAGCAGCAAGCTGCCCAGGATGCGGGCGGGCTGGGCGGCAAGAGGATGGCGGTTGACGCGAGCGTGGGTCATGGTTCTCTGTCCTTGTTGGGATGGCAACGTGTGATGACGCCATGGTGTCCCGGCGAGGTCAAGCCAGGGTTGCGCCGCCGTAAAGATCTGTGAAATGAACGCCGCGGCTCAGACAGGCGCCACCGATGCGGCCAGCGAACAGGCCTGGCGGGCCAGGGCCGTGATGCGCTCCCAGTCGCGCGCCTGCAGCGCTTCAAGGGGCGTGAGCCAGGAGCCGCCCACCAGCGCCACGTTGGGCAGTTGCAGAAACGTGGCGAGGTTGGCTGGCGAGACCCCGCCCGTCGGGCAAAACCTCACGTCACCGAGCGGACCGGCCAACGCTTTGAGCATGCCGATGCCGCCCGCCTGTTCGGCCGGGAAGAGCTTCATCAAGCCGAAACCCAGCTCGCGCGCCCGCATGACCTCACCCGGTGTCATCACACCCGGCACGAAAGGCAGCCGGGCTGCCTGCACAGCCTCCAGCAACTCGGAGGTGAAGCCTGGCGACAGCGCGAACCCGGCACCGGCATCGCGCACCTGGGCCACCTCTTGGGCCCTCGTCACCGTGCCGGCGCCCACCCGCATGGCCGGCACCGCTCGGGCCACAGCCTCGATGGCCGGCAGGCCGGCAGCGTGGCGCAAGGTGATCTCCATGGCGTCGATGCCACCGGCGAGCAAGGCTTCGGCCAGCGGCACCGCCTGCGCCACATCGGTGATCACGATGACGGGCAGGACGCGGGTGGTGAAAGTGGGCAAAGGGACTGGCGTGGTCATCGTCGTGATCGGGTTCGTGCTGGGCGCTGTGTTGACACGGTGTGGTGCAGAAATGCAATGTTGGCAGGCCGCTTGGACACAGCAGGCCGGGCCCGAGCTCCTCAGGGCATCGGGCGCGGGTCTGCAGGGAACAAAGGCGAAGCGCCCTGCTCCGCCCGCGACACGCCCTGGCGGAACAGGCCGAACAGCTGGCGACCATGTGGCAGCCAGGCTGCTTGGGGCGAAGGCGCCGGCAGCGGCCGGGCGGCCAGCTCGGCGTCATCGACTTCGAGCTGCAGCACACCCCGCTCGCAATCGACGGTGATGAGATCACCCTCCTGCACGCGGGCGATGGCACCGCCATCGAGCGCCTCGGGCGAGAGGTGGATGGCCGCTGGCACCTTGCCCGAGGCCCCGGACATGCGCCCATCGGTGACCAAGGCCACGGCAAAGCCCTGGTCCTGCAACACGGCGAGCACCGGCGTGAGCTTGTGCAGCTCGGGCATGCCGTTGGCACGCGGGCCCTGCTCGCGCACCACGGCCACGAAGTCTCGGTTGAGCTCACCCGCCTTGAAGCGCTGCTCCAGTTGCTTCTGGTCGGTCACGACCACGGCTGGCGCGCGCACCACGCGGTGCTCGGGCTTGACGGCCGAGACCTTGACCACCGCGCGCCCCAGGTTGCCCGCCATCAGGCGCAGGCCGCCGTCGGCGCTGAAGGGGCGGCTGGCGGGGCGCAGCACGTCTTCGTCGCCCGAGGTGACGGGCGCGGGGCGCCAGGCCAGTTGACCATCGATCAGGTGGGGCTCGTGCGTGTAGGCCTGCAGCCCCTGCCCGGTGATGGTCTGCACGCCCTCGTGCAACAGGCCGACACCCAGCAGTTCGCGGATCAGGAAACCCATGCCGCCGGCCGCGTGGAAGTGGTTCACATCGGCTTTGCCGTTGGGGTAGACGCGCGCCAGCAGCGGCACCACGGCCGACAGCTCCGAGAAATCATCCCAGTCGATGACGATGCCCGCCGCGCGTGCCATGGCGACCAGGTGCAGCGTGTGGTTGGTCGAGCCCCCCGTGGCCAGCAGGCCCACGATGCCGTTGACGATGACGCGCTCATCGACCTGCCAGCCCATGCCGACCGGCTCGGCCTCGCTGCCCACCTGGCTCAGGTGCACGGCCTGGCGCACCGCGGCATCGGTCAGGGCTTCGCGCAGCGGCGTGCCAGGGTTCACGAAGGACGAGCCCGGCAGGTGCAGGCCCATGATCTCCATGAGCATCTGGTTGGAGTTGGCTGTGCCGTAGAAGGTGCAAGTGCCCGGCCCGTGGTAGGCGGCCTGCTCGGAGGCCAGCAACTCGGCGCGCCCGACCAGGCCTTGCGCGTAACGCTGTCGCACCAGCGCCTTGTCGTCGTTGGACAGGCCCGAGGTCATCGGCCCGGCCGGCACGAACACGATGGGCAGGTGGCCGAACTGCAGCGCGCCCATGAACAGGCCCGGCACGATCTTGTCGCACACACCCAGGCACAAGGCCGCGTCGAACACGTTGTGCGACAGGGCCACAGCCGTGGACAAGGCGATCACATCACGCGAGAAGAGCGACAGCTCCATGCCGTCTTCGCCCTGGGTGACGCCGTCGCACATGGCGGGCACACCACCGGCGACCTGTGCGGTGGCACCAGCCAGGCGGGCGGCTTCGCGCAGGCGCGGCGGGTAGTGCTCGTAGGGCTGGTGGGCCGAGAGCATGTCGTTGTAGGCGGTGACGATGCCCAGGTGCGGCTGGCGCTCTTGAGCCAGGGTGAGTTTGTCGGGCGTGGGCAAGGCGGCCCAGGCGTGCGCGGCGTTGGCGCAACCCATGCCTTGCCGGTAGCGGCCTGGCTTGCGCGAGGCCGCCAGCATGCCGAGGAAGGCCTGGCGGGTGGGCGCGCTGCGCTCGCGGATGCGCTCGGTGACGCGCTCAAGCACCGGGTGCAGGGGAACGATCAGGTCGGGTCGGTTCTCGCTCATGCGCACATCATCGGGAACAGGATCGAACCAGTGTCGCCGAAAAAAACGGACCACCCGGCTGCGTCACCACTTGGTTGACGCGGCAGGGCTGCTGCGGGCCAAGACCACGTCAGGGTCAGTGGCGAGCGCGAGACGTTTCGTTCAGGTCCTGCAACTCGTGCTGCACGGCGGTGGACCAGGCCGCACCGATCGCTTGCAAAGTGCCCAGGGTGCTGCGGGTCAAGCCGGCGGGGGTGAAGTCGAGCGGCGGGCACAGCACGGGGCCCGCCGAATCGGGCATCACGTGCAGGTCTTGCGGCTCGCCACCGGTCCAAAGGCGCGTGGCGTTGGCCTGCATGTCCTGCCACAGTCGCATCTGGCTGTCGACCAGGGCCAAGCCGGTGCGCTGCCCCTGCGCCACCTGATCGAGCCACAGTTGCATGACGTCGCCCATCACCTGGCCCCATGGGGCAGCCTGCAGGTTGGTGAGGGTTGCATCGACCGGGGCGGTCGGGCTGCCGCTGGCGGCCTTCGAACGGGAACGGGCTGCGGAACCCTTGTTGCTGGTGTTGCTCATGTCTGCCTCCTCGTGTCGTGCCTGGGGTTGCCGGGGGTGAGATACCTGCGGCAGGCTACTCCCGAGCGAGGCGGATGGCAAACGTGACCCCTCGGGCGTCTTGCTTTGGGTCAATCTGGGGAGCACAAAGCAAAAACCCCGAGTGGGAGGCACTCGGGGTTCGTGTCTGCGTGAGCAGTGGCGGAGAGGGTGGGATTCGAACCCACGGTACGTTATTCACGTACGCCTGATTTCGAGTCAGGTACATTCGACCACTCTGCCACCTCTCCTGAAACGGGGCACGCCGGGGTCTTGTTCGGCGCCAGGGCTCGTGCCCTGGAAAGCTCGGCAGTATAGCAGGCCTTTTGCAGCTTTTTGACCGCTCCGTGCGGCCTGCTCACCACATCAGGCCGCTGTCAGCACCTCGGCGCCGCCCAGGTAGGGGCGCAGTGCTGCGGGCACCTTGATGCTGCCATCGGCCTGCTGGTGGTTCTCCAGCACGGCCACCAGCGCGCGGCCCACGGCCAGGCCCGAGCCGTTGAGCGTGTGCACGTACTCGGTCTTGCCTGCGGCGTTGCGCAAGCGCGCCTGCATGCGGCGGGCCTGGAAGGCCTCGCAGTTCGAGCACGAGCTGATCTCGCGGTAGGTGTTCTGCGCAGGCAGCCACACCTCCAGGTCATAGGTGCGGGCGGCGCCAAAGCCCATGTCACCGGTGCACAGCGCCATCACGCGGTAAGGCAGCTCCAGCTTTTGAAGGATGGCTTCGGCGTGGCCGACCATGGCTTCGAGCGCGGCGTTGCTCTGCTCGGGCGTGGTGACCTGAACCATCTCGACCTTGTCGAACTGGTGCTGGCGGATCATGCCGCGCGTGTCGCGGCCGGCACTGCCCGCCTCCGAGCGGAAGCAAGGCGTGTGGCCCGTCAGCTTGATGGGCAGCTGCTCCAGCGGCACGATGCTGTCGGCCACGGTGTTGGTCAGCGTGACCTCGCTGGTGGGGATCAGGTACCACTTGCTGTCGGCGTCTTCGGCATCGCCCGAGGTGACGTGGAAAAGGTCCTGCTCGAACTTGGGCAGCTGGCCCGTGCCCTGCAGCGCCGGCGCCTTGACGAGGTAAGGCGTGTAGCACTCGGTGTAGCCATGCTCTTGCGTCTGGACGTCGAGCATGAACTGCGCGAGCGCACGATGCAGCCGGGCGATGGGGCCCTTCATGAAATTGAAGCGCGAACCCGAGAGCTTGGCGCCGGTGTCGAAGTCCAGGCCGAGCTTTTCACCCAGGTCCACGTGGTCCTTCACGTCGAAGGCGTAGGTGCCGGGCGTGCCCCAGCGGCGCACCTCGACGTTGCCCGACTCGTCGCTGCCAACCGGCACGCCTTCCTGGGGCAGGTTGGGCACCGACAGCAGCATGGCTTGCAGCTCGGTCTGGATGATCTCCAGCCTGTCGGCGCTGGCCTTGAGCTCGTCGCCGATGCCGGCCACCTGGGCCATCACGGCGTCCACCTCGGCGGCGGTGTCTTCACCCTTGGCGGCTTTGCCCTTGAGCATGCCGATCTGCTTGGACAGGCTGTTGCGCTGGGCCTGCAGGTCTTCGGTGCGGGTCTGGATGGTCTTGCGCTCACCTTCGAGGGCGCGAAAGCGCTCCACGTCCAGGAAGGGCTGGGGGTTCTTGCGCTGGGTCAGTCGGGTCAGGACCGTGTCGAGGTCCTTGCGCAGCAGAGCGATGTCGAGCATGTTGGTTCTCGGTTCTCGAAGAGTGGGTTCGTTGTGGCGCGGCATGTGCCTGCGCAGGTCGGTGTTCTGGGGCTCGGTTCAGGCCTGGGATCGCTGCGTCGGCAATGGCCGATCCAGTCCGGTGCCGCCCAGGCCCTTGGGCAGCGGGAAGCGCACGTGCTCTTCCACGCCCTGCATGCGGCGCACGGACACCGCACCCATGGCCTTGAGGCGGGCGATCACCTGCTGCACCAGCACATCGGGCGCCGAGGCACCGGCCGTCAGGCCCACGCGCGGGCGGCCTTCGAACCAGGCGTCCTGCAAGTCGCCAGGGCAGTCGACCATGTAGGCGGGTGTGCCCAGGCGCTCGGCGAGTTCGCGCAGGCGATTGCTGTTCGAGCTCGTTGGGCTGCCCACCACCACGACCACGTCAACCTGCGGCGCCATCAGCTTGACGGCGTCCTGGCGGTTCTGGGTGGCGTAGCAAATGTCTTGCTGCTTGGGCTCGCGCACCTTGGGAAAGCGCCGCTTGATGGCCGCCAGGATGGCCGCCGCGTCGTCCACCGACAGCGTGGTCTGCGTGACCACGGCGAGCATGTCCGGGGTGGTGACCTGCACGCGCTCGACGTCGGCTTCGTCTTCGACGAGGTAGATGCCATCGTGCAACTGGCCCATGGTGCCTTCGACCTCGGGGTGGCCCTTGTGGCCGATCATGATGAACTCGTAGCCCTCGCGGCGCAGCTTGGCCACCTCGACGTGCACCTTGGTGACCAGCGGGCAGGTGGCATCGAAGACGCTGAAGCCGCGTGCATCGGCCTCGCGGCGCACCTCCTGGCTGACGCCGTGGGCGCTGAAGATGAGGGTGGCTCCCACAGGCACCTCGGCCAGGTCTTCGATGAAGATGGCGCCTTTGGCCTTGAGGTCGTTGACCACATAAGTGTTGTGCACGATCTCGTGGCGCACGTAGATGGGCGCGCCGAACTGGGTCAGTGCGCGCTCGACGATCTCGATGGCGCGGTCGACACCAGCGCAGAAGCCGCGGGGCTCTGCCAGCAGGACGTCGTCAACACGGTGGGGGGCTGGGGTGCTCATGCGGGTGCAGCCTCGGGCTCAGAGCACGCCGATCAGCTGCACCTCGAAGGTGACAGGCTGGCCGGCAAGCGGGTGGTTGAAGTCGAACAAGGCCCACTCGCCTGCGGTGTCCACTTCGCGCACGACACCGGCGAAGTTGCCGCTGCCATCCGGCGTGGGGAACTGGACCACATCGCCCACGCTCCAGGTCTCGTCCGGGTCACCCAGCTCGCGCAGCAGCTTGAGCGCCACGCGCTGGATCATCTCGGGGTTGCGGGGGCCGAAGGCCTCACCGGGCTCGAGCTGCAAGGTCGTGCGGGTGCCCTCGACCAGACCCAACAAACGAGTCTCCAGAGCGGGCGAGAGCTCACCCGAGCCCAGCGACAGCGTGGCGGGCTTGTCCGTGAAGGTGTTGACCAGGTCGTCGCCATCAGGGCCCGCCAGGCGGTAGTGCAGGGTCAGGAAGGAGCCGGGGACGACGGTGGGAGCGGGTGTGGTCATGGTGTCACGCCCCACCCTTCAGGAGGATGGGGTTCGCGGGGGTGTAAAACCACAATTTTAGGTTTGAGAACGACACATCGGGGATCCCACGCCATGAAAGACCTGCCAGCCGCCATGAGGCCACGCGAAAAGCTGCTCTCTCTGGGGCCTGCCTCGCTGGCCGACGCCGAACTCCTGGCCCTGCTGCTGCGCACGGGCCTGCGGGGGCAAGGGGTGCTTCAGATGGCCGAAAACCTGCTGCAACAGCTCGGCGGCCTGGGCGGCCTGCTGACCTCGTCGGGGCGCCAGCTGCAGGGCATCAAAGGCCTGGGGCCAGCCAAAAGGGCAGAACTGCTGGCGGTGATGGAGCTTGCGCGCCGCGGCCTGACGGCAGGCCTGCGCGAAGAACCCGTCTTCACCACCCCGCAGCGGGTCAAGGACTACCTCCAAATGCGCCTGGGCGCCCTGCCCCACGAGGTGTTCGCGGTGCTCTTCCTCGACGCCCAGCAGCGCCTGATCGCCTGCGAAGAAATGTTCAGGGGCACCTTGACGCAGACATCGGTCTACCCCCGGGAGGTCGTCAAGCGAGCCCTGGAGCTCAACACCGCCAGCGTCATCCTCAGCCACAACCACCCCTCGGGCGTGCTGGAGCCGTCGCGCGCCGACGAGCTGCTGACCCAGACGCTCAAGTCCAGCTTGCAGCTCGTGGATGTGCGGGTGCTGGACCACGTGGTGGTTGGACGCACGGGCGCCATGTCCTTTGCCGAACGGGGCCTCATGTGAACGCTTGAAGCACACAAAAGCCTGGATCAGGGTTGGGAGCGCCCCCAGGCGCGTGTGCAGCCAATCCGCCTCGGACTTGTTGTAGTCTTCGGCCCGTGAGCCGCTCCACCAAGTCGACCGCCAAGCCCTCTACCCCCACCACGCTGCGTGACTTCGGTGACCTCAAGCGTGCGCTGGGCAATGCCGCCAAAGAGGCGGCTGCTCGCGCCGAACAGGAACGCCAGGAGCGCGCGCGACGCGAGGCCCAGGAACGCTCCCGCGAGGCCGATGCCGCGCTGTTCCGTCGCATGGTGGGTCAGGTCAATGGCCTGCCCGACACGGGGCGCGACACCACGCCTGCGCCCAAGCCTCCCCCTGTGCCGGCCCGCCGCCAGGCCGACGAACAGGAGGTGTTGAAATCCTCGCTGTCCGACGAATTCGACGTGGAGAGCTTGCTGGAAACCGACGAGAGCCTGTCCTGGCGAAGACCGGAACTCGGCATCGACGTGGTGCGCAAGCTGCGTCGTGGCGTCTGGGCCCTGCAAGGCGAGCTGGACCTGCACGGCCTGCGCACAGACGAGGCCCGCGAGCGCTTGTCTCAATTCCTGCGCGAAGCTCACCTCAAAGGTTGGCGCTGCGTGCGCGTGGTGCACGGCAAGGGCCTGGGCTCACCGGGCAAACAACCGGTGCTCAAGGACAAGGCCAAACGCTGGCTGGTGCAAAGCGACCGGGTGCTGGCCTTCGTGCAGGCCCGGGCCGACGAAGGTGGTGCCGGGGCCCTGGTGGTGCTGCTGCAATCGGCCTCCGGGCCGGCCTGACGCCGGGGATCAGGCGACCTCAGACGCCCTGGTTGCGCATCCAGTCGGCGGTTTGCATGAACGACTCGCGCAGGCGGGTGGCGAGTTCGGCATCGACTTGCTCGTCGGCCATGGCCTGGGCCATGCAGGCCACCCACTGATCGCGCTCCTTGATGCCGATGCGAAACGGCATGTGCCGCGCGCGCAGGCGGGGGTGCCCGAAGCGTTCGATGTACAGGTTGGGGCCACCCAGCCAGCCGCTGAGGAACCAGAAGAGCTTGTCTCGGGCATCGTCGAGCGAAGGCCCATGTGCGGCGCGCAACTCGGTGTAGAGCGGCTCCAGGTCCATCAGGTCGTAGAAGCGGTCAACCAGGCTGCGCACGCGCGCTTGGCCACCCAGCCATTCGTAGGCGGTGGCAGGCCGCGAGGCGGCATCGGCAGGCGCTTGAGAGGGGTCTTGCAGGTCGGACATGCCGGCACTCTAGCAGCCGGTCTCGACCAAGTCGGGCGCCAGGATTTGAGGCGGATCGATTGCCGCCCGGGTGGGGGCGCCGCCAACAGGTGATCAGCCGCGTGCTTGCAGCCGCGTTGCCACCTGCACCACGCCCTGCGCCGCAGCGCTACCGGGGTGCAACTCGAGCAGGAGCTGGCGCTTTTGCACCGCTTCGCGCACGCTGCTGTCGAGCGGGATGTCCCCCAGGAAGGAGAGCTTGGGCGAGACCCCGTTGGGGCCTTGAACAAAGCGCTCGACGACCTGCTGGAGCTGGTTGCAGATGGTGCGGCCATCGCCCGCGCGGGTCACCTGGTTGACCACCAGGTGCAGTTGCTCGCGGTTTTGCTGAGCCGACAGCACCTTGATGGTGGCGTAAGCGTCGGTCATGGACGTGGGCTCGGGCGTGGCCACCACGATGACCTCGTGGGCCATGGACACGGCGTACAGCACCACGTCGGAGATGCCGGCGCCCGTGTCGATCAGCACCACATCGAAGCGCGGCTTGACCGCTTCGAAGATGCGCATGAGCTGGTCGCGCACCTCGGGCGTCAAGCGTGAATATTCCACGAGGCCGGAGCCAGCCAGCAGCACATGAAAGCCACCGGGCGCAGGCAGGATGGCCTCTTCGAGCTCGGCCTTGCCAGTGAACACGTCGTGCAACGTGATCTTGGGGTACAGGTTGAGCACCACGTCGAGGTTGGCCAGGCCCAGGTCGGCGTCGAGCACCAGGACCTTCAAGCCCTGGCGGGTCAAGGCAGCGGCCAAGTTGGCGCTGAAGAAGGTCTTGCCCACGCCGCCCTTGCCGCTGGTGATGGCCACCGTGCGGGCAAGGCGAGTCGTCGTCGCACTGGGGGTGGTTTCGGGGGCGGTCATGAGCTCCATCATTCCGGTGTATTCGGCAGGTTGAGCGCCATTCCTGAGGCCTCATTGGCGTCAGTTGAAGTCAGACCGGCAAAGAGCATGCCTTTTTCCTCGGCGCTGACCACCGTCAGGGGTGGCATGTCGAGGCAGGTTCGGTTGCGGCCTTCGGTTTTCGCGCGATAGAGCTGCTGGTCGGCGCGATCGGACCACAGGCTGGCCGACGATCGGACCCAGGGTGGCGCAAAAGCCCCGCCAATGCTCACGGTGACGTGCAAGGCCTGGCCGCCGATGATGACCGAGGGGCGCATGGCCACCTTCTGGCGGATGCGCTCGGCCACCGTCTGCCCGAAGGCGGGTGGGCAGTTGGGCAGGATGATGGCGAATTCTTCGCCACCCACGCGGGCCACCAGGTCCATCGGGCGCACGCAGTCCTGCAGGCAGTCGGCCACCGTCTTGATGACCACGTCGCCGGCAGCGTGACCGTGGGTGTCGTTGACCTTCTTGAAATGATCGATGTCCGCCAGCAGCAGCAAGGCCGGCTCGCCGATGCGGGCGACGCGGTCGACCTCGCGTGCGATCGCGGCCTCGAACTGGCGGCGGTTGCTCAAGCCCGTGAGGGCGTCGCGGCTGGAGACTTCGCACAAACCATCGATGACCGCCTGCAACCAGGCTGTTGACCCCGGCAACAAACCAGGCGGCGGCTGCCAGCCCGCCTGGGCCAGCAGGCTCAGGGCGGTCTCGAGGCGCAGGTCGGTCGCGGGTTCTGCGGATCCGGCCGCCACGCCTGTTGAGGCGAGGTCGATGAGGGCGATGGTGGTTCTCCAGGGAACAACGGGGGAACGCCGTCCAGTCTAGCAGCGGCTCAAGGCGCCAAAGCCCGATGAAAGCCGGCTTTGTGCCACATATCTCGCGGTGCGTGCGCCCCTGGCGCGGCAAGCTCAAGGTTCCACCAGTGCTGTCCGATAAGCAGGAATGAGCCACCTTCGGCTCGCGACCTCTTGATGCCACGATGATCTCCACCGCCGAAGCCCCGAGCATGCCCGTGGACCGAGAGTTCACTTTCACCACGCGCGATTTCGCACGCGTGCGCACCCTGATCTACGACCGCGCCGGCATCAGCCTGCACGACGGCAAGCAGGCCATGGTCTACAGCCGCCTCTCGCGCCGCCTGCGCGACACCGGCTACTCGTCCTTCGAGTCCTACCTGCAGTGGCTGGAACAAAGCCCCAACCAGCCGGAATGGCAGGAATTCGTGAACTGCCTCACGACCAACCTGACCTCGTTCTTCCGGGAGGAGCACCACTTCCACATGCTGACTGAGTGGCTCAAGGCACGGGGCAGCAAGCCCACCCGCATCTGGTGCTGCGCGGCCTCCACCGGCGAAGAGCCCTACTCCCTGGCGATGACCGTCGCCGAAACGCTGGGTCTGCACGCGCCGGTCAAGATCCTGTGCAGCGACATCGACACCAACGTTCTGACAACCGCCTCGCGTGGCGTGTACGACGCCAGCTCGCGCGGTTTGTCTCCTCAGCGGCTGCGCAGCCACTTCCTCAAGGGCAAGGGCGCGCACGAGGGCAGCATCCGGATCAAGCCGGAGCTGGCGCGTTTCATCGAGTTTCGCCCCTTCAACCTGATGCAGGCGAACTGGCAGTTGGGCGAGCCTTTTGACGTCGTGTTCTGCCGCAACGTGATGATCTACTTCGACGGCCCGACACAACGCAAGGTGCTGGAACACATCCACGCCGTGATGAAACCGGGCGGCATGCTGTACGTGGGCCACTCCGAGAACTTCACCGAATCAAGGGACCTCTTCCTCCTGCGAGGCAAGACGGTCTACGACAGGGTTTGACAGTCACCGCCAGCCAGGACATCCAGATGATCAGCACCCCGTCCGTTGGCGCCTCGCGCGCAGGATCCGCCGCCCCGCCCGCCATGGGCCTGCAGGCCAACCGAACCGAGCGCCTGACGCGCCTGAAGTCGCGCATCGCCAAGCCGGGCGAGGCCTCCTTCTTTTTCTACGATGCGCACTTCCAGTCCGAAGCCGTGAAAGTGCTACCGGGCGAGTACTTCGTGTTCAACGAGGACGTGCTCATCATGACCACGCTGGGCTCGTGCATCGCCGTGTGCCTGTGGGACCGCCAGGCCAAGGTCGGCGGCATGAACCACTTCATGTTGCCCGACAACGGCGGCGGCGCCAGCGACTCGGGTCGGTATGGCTCGTTCGCCATGGAACTGCTGATCAACGAAATGCTCAAGCTGGGCGCCTCGCGGCTGACGCTGGAAGCCAAGGTGTTCGGCGGTGGTGCGGTCATCAGCGGCATGAACACCATCAACGTGGGTGAGCGCAACACCGCCTTCGTGATGGACTACCTCAAGACCGAACGCATCCCGGTGGTCTCCAAGGACGTGCTGGAGATCTACCCGCGCAAGGTCTGCTTCCTGCCGCACAGCGGCAAAGCCATGGTCAAGCGCCTGGCCCCCACCAACCCGGACGCGATCGTCCAGCAGGAACGCGCCGCCGCTCAGAAGGTCGTGCCGGTTGCGTCCAGCGGTGGCTCGATCGACCTGTTCTGAGACACGGAGACAAGAAAAATGGCCAAAACACGTGTGGTGGTGGTGGACGATTCCGCCTTGGTGCGCAGCATGCTCACCGAGATCATCAACCGACAGCCCGACATGGAGTGCATCGGCGCCGCAGCTGATCCTCTGGTGGCGCGCGAGATGATCCGCAACCTCAACCCCGACGTCATCACGCTCGACGTGGAGATGCCGCGCATGGACGGCATCGACTTCCTGTCCAAGTTGATGCGCCTGCGCCCGATGCCGGTGGTGATGGTGTCGACCCTGACGGAGCGCGGCGCCGAGGTCACGCTCAAGGCGCTGGAGCTGGGCGCCATCGACTTCGTGGCCAAACCCAAGATCGGTGTGGCCGATGGCCTGCGCCAGCTGTCGGACGACATCACCGACAAGATCCGCGTGGCGTCGAAGGCGCGCATTCACCGACTGGCGCCGGCACCTGGTGCCAGCGCACCCACGCCAGCCGGAGCACGCGCTCCGGGCGCACCTGCGGCCGCCAACGCAGCCAGGCCCGCCGCGGCCACGTCTTCGCTGGGCCGGCTGTCCACCGAAAAACTCATCTTCATCGGCGCCTCCACCGGCGGCACCGAAGCCACCAAAGAGGTGCTCATCGGCTTGCCCGCCGACGCGCCGGCCGTGGTCATCACCCAGCACATGCCGCCGGGCTTCACCAAGAACTACGCCGCGCGGCTGGACGGGCTGTGCAAGATCAGCGTCAAGGAAGCCAGCGACGGCGAGCGCATCCTGCCCGGGCACGCCTACATCGCACCGGGCGGCATGCACCTGAGCGTCGAGCGCTCAGGCGCCAACTACATCGCGCGCGTGCAGGACGGTGAACCGGTCAACCGCCACAAGCCCAGCGTCGAGGTGCTGTTCAAGTCGGCGGCTCGCGTGGTGGGGCCCAACGCCATCGGCATCATGCTCACGGGCATGGGCGCCGACGGTGCCAAGGCCATGCGCGAGATGAAGGACGCAGGCGCTTATTGCGTGGCCCAGGACGAAGCCAGCTGCGTGGTTTTCGGCATGCCCCGTGAAGCCATCAACGCCGGCGCCGTGCAGGAGGTGCTGCCCCTGGGCAAGATCTCGGGCCACGTGCTCGACCATTTGCGCGCCACCGTCGGCCAGGCACTCAGCCGGGTCTGAAGCGAGCGGGGCAACTGGCCCGCGCCGTCAAGGCCGGCCGACAAACAGCATCACCGTCGGGCCGATGCGCGGGCTGTGCAGCAGTGCCGCGTAGATCGGCCCGATCGCCGTGTCGGCGCCCAGGTACAGGCTCATGCCCTGGCGGTGAACCCCTGCAGCGTACGCATCTCGGCGGTCCCATGCGCGGCCGCTCTCCAGGCTGACGCCCATGAAGGTGCCGCTGGTGAGCGGCGAAGGCACCAGCTTGACCTGGTAGCCGATGCGCGCCAGCGCCACCTGCTGTCCGCTGACCTGGAAGGGCCCGTAACCGGAGAGTTGCTGAAAACCACCCAGGCCATTGCGAGGCACCAGCGATTCCACGCCGTCAGACAGGTTGAAGCGCCCGAGGGCGCTGAAAGTGTGCACCCCCCATGACGTGGCCCACTGGCCCTGCAGGTCAACCCGGCGGATGAACCCGTCCTGGAAGCGGTGGTCGCGGCTGTCGCGATGCCCTTGCATCCACTGCCCTTCGACGCGCCAACCCCGCATGGGGAAGAAAGCGTGGTCGAGCTGGTCGAAGATCACCTTCAGCCTCAGGCCGCGCTCGTACCAGCGCTCGGTCTGCACGGGGCGAACACCACGCAGCGCCTCCAGGCGGCTGCTCACCAGCGTGGGGTCGTCGTGCCAAGCCTCGTTGACCACACCCAGGCGGATCTCGCCCAGCTCGCGCCAGTTCATGCCCAGGTCCAGGTTGGCGCCGATGATGCGGCGGTTGACCTCGGCATCGGGGTTCTCTTCGGGCACGAGGTGGTAGTCGAGCCGGTGGCGCTCCACCCTGCCCTGCACCGCCACGAAGCCCTCCAGGCCATCGGGCAGGCGCAGGTTCATGGGCCGATACCACTCCGATCGGATGGCCGGGCTGGTGCCGATGCGCACGAAGTTGCGCCACTCGCTGCCCGAAGCGTCGAGCCAGTGCCGGTTGTGCACCAGCTTGAGGTTGAAGATGCTGCGGCCGCGGTTGTCGGCGCTGAAGTCCATGCCCACCTGCAGGTAGTTGGGCCCCCAGGGCTTGTCCTGCAGGTCGAAAACCAGGCCACGCTCGCCATCGGGTGTGCGCACCAGTCGGTAGTCGGTGCGCAGGTAATCGCCCGATGCCGCCAGGCTGACGAGGTCCCGCTCGGCGTGGGCCACGCTGAAGTCCTCGCCCGGCTGCGACTTCAGCAGGTCAGGCCGGTTCTCGGGGTGGGTGATGTCCGAGCCCTCGAAGCGGACAAAGTCCAGCTTGGTCGATTGCAAGGACTTCTGCCGCCGCTGGGCCTGCCAGCGGGCATACGCCTCGGGCGAGAGCTTGAGGTCCTGCATGCGCAGCACCAGGGCTTCGGCCTGCAACTCGCCCAGGCGCATGAGGTCGATGGCGCGGTCGAAGTCGCCGGAGGTCAGGCCCTCCAGGGTCGGCGCAATCAACACGTCTTGCGGACCGAGCGTCTGCAGGCTGCGCTGCACGTTCTGCTCGGTCAGGATGTTGATCATCTGAGCCGTCACGCCCATGATGGAAGCCAGGGTGTCCCGACCCGAGAGCGGCGTGCCGATGTTGACGGCAATGATGCGCTCGGCCCCCATCTTGCGCACCACATCGACCGGCAGGTTGTTGACCAGCCCGCCATCGCCCAGGATGCGGCCATCGACCTCGGTGGGCGCGAACACGCCCGGCACGGACATGCTGCTGCGCAAGGCGCGCGCCAGGTCACCCGACTCCATCACCACGGCCTGGCCTGTCTCCATGTCGGTGGCGATGGCGCGAAACGGCGTGGGCAGGTCGTCGAAGTCCGGCACCTGGGTGGCGCCCAGGGTCATGCGCCGCAGGTGCGACTCCAGCACCCGGCTCGAGACAGCGCCCAGCGGCGCGGTCAGGCCATCGGAGCGGATGCCGAACTCCAGCAGCGGCGAGACCTCGAAGTCCTGCTCCTTGCGGCGCTGCGACAGGTCTTGGCGGTTGACACGCAAGGCGAATGCGCCAATCCAGTCCAGGCGCTTGACCTCTTCCTCGATCTGGGTGGCGGTCAGGCCCGTGGCGTAGAGACCACCCACGATGGCGCCCATGGAGGTGCCGGCGATGAGGTCCACCGGGATGCGCTCTCGCTCGAGCACTTTGAGCACCCCGACGTGGGCCAAACCGCGCGCACCGCCACCAGAGAGCACCAGCCCGACGCGGGCGCGGGTCGCGTCCCGCAGGAGCGCATCCGTCGAGCCAGGTGAGCCGGGCGCGCTGGTGGCCTGCGCTCCGGCCAGCTGCCCGGCAAACGCCAAGGCCAGGCCGCAAAGCAAAGCGCAGGGGTGAAGCCGGCGGGGGGACGAGGCAGGGTGTTTCATCGGGCGGATGACGAGCAGTGCAAACGATTGTGCCGCATCAAATCCGGCGAACCCGGTGGCTCGCGTCCCTTCGCGACTTGATCTGCATCAGGACGCCAAAGGTCGAACAGGCGTCAGATGGAGCCTGTCAGAAACGCCCCGCAGAGGAGAAAACACCATGCAAGCCTGGATCGACTTCTTGACCACCGACTACGGCATCCTGAGCCTGCTGTCCATCGCAGCCATGCTTTGCGGCCTGGGCTACTTCCTGTATTACGTCAGCAAGCACGTCAAGGAAGACACCGAGCGCCACGACAAGCTGCTGCGCGAGGCCGGCAAGCTTTGATCCCGTCGGGCAGCTCGGCTGTGCCCGCGCACGGCTGAGGTGTCGCCGCCAAAAAAGAAAAAGGCCGCTTTTCAGCGGCCTTTGTGCTTTGCAGCAGGGCAGGCGCCTCACCGAAGCGAGGCACCTGGCTCAGGCATTTACATGCCCATGCCACCCATGCCGCCCATGCCACCCATGTCGGGCATGCCACCGGCGGGGGCATCGTCCTTCGGGGCTTCGGCGACCATGCACTCGGTCGTCAGCATCAGCGAAGCCACGGAAGCGGCGTTCTGCAGGGCGGTGCGGGTCACCTTGGTCGGGTCCAGGATGCCCATCTCGATCATGTCGCCGTAGGTGTCGTTGGCGGCGTTGAAACCGAAGTTGCCAGCGCCTTCGAGCACCTTGTTGATCACGACCGAGGGCTCGCCACCGGCGTTGCCAACGATTTCGCGCAGGGGGGCTTCGATGGCCTTGAGGATCAGCTTGATGCCGGCGTCCTGATCGGCGTTGTCACCCTTGATGGCGCCAGCGGCTTGGCGAGCGCGCAGCAGGGCCACGCCACCACCGGCCACGATGCCTTCTTCCACGGCAGCGCGGGTGGCGTGCAGGGCGTCTTCCACGCGGGCCTTCTTTTCCTTCATCTCGACTTCGGTGGCGGCACCGACCTTGATGACGGCCACACCGCCGGCCAGCTTGGCCACGCGCTCTTGCATCTTTTCGCGGTCGTAGTCGCTGGTGGCTTCTTCGATCAGGATGCGGATCTGCTTGACGCGGGCTTCGATGTCACCAGCGGCGCCAGCGCCATCGATGATGGTGGTGTTTTCCTTGCCCACTTCGACGCGCTTGGCCTGACCCAGGTCAGCCAGGGTGACCTTGTCCAGGGCCATGCCGACTTCTTCGGCGATGACCTTGCCGCCGGTCAGGATGGCGATGTCTTCCAGCATGGCCTTGCGGCGGTCGCCGAAGCCAGGGGCCTTGACAGCCACGACCTTGAGGATGCCGCGGATGGTGTTGACCACCAGGGTGGCCAGGGCTTCACCGTCGACTTCTTCGGCGATGATCAGCAGCGGACGACCGGCCTTGGCGACTTGCTCCAGCGTGGGCAGCAGGTCACGGATGTTGCTGATCTTCTTGTCGAACAGCAGCACGAAGGGGTTGTCCAGGATCGCGGCTTGCTTTTCCGGGTTGTTGATGAAGTAGGGCGACAGGTAGCCGCGGTCGAACTGCATGCCTTCGACGACGTCGAGTTCGTTTTGCAGCGACTTGCCGTCTTCAACGGTGATCACGCCTTCCTTGCCGACCTTGTCCATGGCTTCAGCGATGATGCCGCCGACGTCGGAGTCGCTGTTGGCCGAGATGGTGCCGACCTGAGCGATTTCCTTGGAGGTGGTGGTGGCCTTCGAGGCCTTCTTCAGTTCGACAACCAGGGCGGCCACAGCACGGTCGATGCCGCGCTTGAGGTCCATCGGGTTCATGCCGGCGGCCACGTACTTCATGCCTTCGCGCACGATGGCTTGAGCCAGCACGGTGGCGGTGGTGGTGCCGTCACCAGCGTTGTCAGAGGTCTTGGAAGCGACTTCCTTGACCATCTGGGCGCCCATGTTCATGAGCTTGTCCTTGAGCTCGATTTCCTTGGCCACGGACACACCGTCCTTGGTCACGGTGGGGGCGCCGAAGGAGCGCTCGAGCACCACGTTGCGGCCCTTGGGGCCCAGGGTGGTCTTGACTGCGTTGGCGAGGATGTTCACGCCTTCGACCATGCGGGCGCGGGCGTCAGAACCGAAGACGACGTCTTTAGCTGCCATGTTTGTTCTCCGAAGAATTCAGTGTGTGGGGTTGGCTTACTTGGCGATGACGGCGAAGAGGTCTTCTTCGCGCATGACCAGCAGCTCGTCGCCGTCGACCTTGACGGTCTGGCCGGAGTACTTGCCGAACAGGACGCGGTCGCCGACGGCAACGTTCAGGGCCACGAAGTCGCCCTTGTCGTTTCGCTTGCCGGGGCCGACGGCCAGGACTTCACCTTGGTCGGGCTTCTCGGTGGCGGCGTCGGGGATGACGATGCCGGAGGCGGTCTTGGTTTCGCTTTCGAGGCGCTTGACGATCACGCGATCGTGCAGAGGACGCAGTTTCATGGGTTCTCCTGTCTGGAAGACAACTTGTGGGTTGGCAAGCGCTTTCGAGTGAGCGAACACTCACATCGAAGCTGATTTTTGGGTCTCGTCCACCACGGGGACCGGCCGCTGGAGCGGATCTCCGGGGTGGTTCGGCAGGCATGTTAGCACTCACCGAAGTCGAGTGCTAATGATTATATGGACATGCTTGGCGGTTTCAAGAGGGCGTCGATGCCAAGGGGGAGCTGTCGAGCGCCGTTCAGTTCTGTACTTTTGTTCGTTCAGTTTTGTACTTTCGCAACCTGCATGAGGCCCCTAAATGGCGAATAGCACAGCAGGATTGATGTCGACAGTCGTCCGCCCATCTGATCTTTAGTAGCCGCTCAGAGCTCAAAAATCCGCTTTGGGCGGCATGGGCACGAGCTCAAGCCTAGGAGCGCATCGAGACCTCCGACCACGGACCGTGTCGCCGCAAATGGCGTTGGAAGCCGTCGGAGGCCTCCACCTCCTCGCCCATGCCACCCATGAGGTGAACATCGGAGAATCGACCTGGCCCCAACATGGCGTGAGCCCTCAGCACCCCCTCGTCAAGGAACCCAAACTTCCGCAAAGTTGACTTCAACGTCTTCAGCTTGGGGTTGCTGGAGTAAATGGAGGTCGTGACACGCCTGAAGCGCAGCCGTTTGAACGCAAGGTGGGTTAAGAAGCAAGACAACTCGGCGATCCGAAATGAGGACTGATCCTCTGTGAAGCCGACCACCAACTCCGATTGCCTGGCCTCAGCATCGATGGACACAAAGCACGCAATCCCAATGGGGCGACCGCTCTGCCGCTCTTCGACCACCAACATGAGTGCGCCAAGGACGGCAGGTGATTGAGGCGACTGCCGCTCCAACTCCTTGCTGATGGCCGAAACAGTCATCTTCGCAACCTTGTTCGCATAGTTGCGATTAACCTGCTGGGCAAACAGAGGCTGAGAGAACACCCGCTTGAGCCAAGCCGCGTCCGATGGTTGCAGCCGCCTGAACAACAGGGACTGGCCTTCATGGCGTGCCCACCATGCTGGGTTGACGCGCCACAGGCTTGGACTGGACATCAATGGGTTCAATGTCGCTGCTGCTTCATGCAAGCATGTGGCGGCGTTCAAGTTGTTCGTCGCCAAGCAGGCGGCAACAAAGCAGTCCACCACCTTTGGCTGAGACAACAGGACCCGAGGGTGCGCGCTTGCGATGGGCTTCAGCAAGTCAACGCATTCTTCAAATGCTCTGCTGCGGTGGTGAAGCAGCGCAAGGTAGAGAACAGGTGCATGCAAATGGGGAAGTACCTGTTGATACCCTCGGCACGCTTTAACGAGTGCCCTAAGGTCTGTGCCTTGTGCCAGCTCACAAGCACCCCACGCCACCCAAGAGGCCAGGTCATGAGGGCGTGCTTGCAGTATGGCCCCTGCTTGAGCACGGGCCTCAGCCATCCTCCCCTGCTGCATCAACTGTTGAATGCTGTTTTGCATGCAAGTTTGAGCCTGCGAGCAGGGGTTGCCCGCTCGCGGAGCTCGTTCAGACCCAGTTTGTGGCGATCACTTGGCCAAGCTGCGACTGCTGCTGGGCGGTCAAGGTCGTCTGCCCCATGGCCGGCGGCGTGAAGGCGGCCATCGCTGAGATCAAGGATTGCACGTTGGACGCATTCAGGGTCTTGCCGTCAGCCAACTCGAAGGATTCGACCTGATACAGCGGGTCGATGAACCAGCCCTCGATGAGCAATCGGTCGCTGGTACCAATGACCTGGAGCTCAAGGGCCAGCCCCTCCTGGCGCAACCAGATTTGATCGGCGGCGACTCCGTCGAGAACCTGAAGCTTGTCAACACCACCTCCATCGGAGATGACGTCATACCCTTCTCCACGCCCCCAGGTGTAGTGTTCGTCCCCAGCATCGTCAATCAACATGTCATCACCGGCGCCACCGACATAAATGTCATTGCCTTCACCGCCTGTGAGCCAGTCATCGCCGCCCAAGCCAATCAGTTGGTCATTGCCGTTGCCTGAATCGACCTGGTTTGCATCGTCCGAACCGGTGATCACGTTGTTGAGCGCATTACCAAAGGCGGACTTGCCAGACATGACCAGGTTCTCAACGTTGGCGGGGAGAACGTAGTCGGCGATGTCTGTGTAAACCGTGTCGATGCCGCCTGAGTAGGCATCGAACTCAAGCACCTCGTCCACAACATAGTTGTCGCCTGGCATCAGCGTTTGATCAACGTAGTAGACGTCATCGCCCGAACCACCCTCAAGCACGTCGTATCCCAGCCCACCATCCAGGATGTCGTTGCCGTCATAACTGACGATCGTGTCGTTTCCAGCAAGACCGCTGATGTTGGAACCGATCCATGAGCCGACGATGTAGTTGTCCAGCGCATTGCCACTGGCCGTGTTCACCTCAGCCTTGCCATTCATGATCAGGTTTTCAACGTGATCAGGCAGGACGTAGTCGCTCAGGGTGGTGTCGACCGTGTCGTTGCCACCGTTGGCTGCTTCGATGACCCTGTCCCCAACGTCGTCAACGTTGTAGCTGTCATCGCCAAAGCCACCGTACATGGTGTCGGCGCCTTGCCCGCCATCCAGCGTGTCTCCTCCGGATTCGCCGTACAGGGTGTCATCTCCAGCTTGGCCAAAGAGACTGTCACCCTCTGCCCCGCCAAAAAGGACATCTGAACCTTCCCCGGCGCTGATGGAGTCAGCCCCACCATGCCCTTGCATGATGTCTGATGACGTGGTGCCAGTGATGCTGTTGCCATTTTCATCACCTGCCATCACAACTGCGGTGGACAGCAGGTTCGCGGTCGCCATCGACATTGACGCACTATCCTTGAAGACGAAGTTCTCGATCCTGTAGGCGGTGTCGTTCCAGTTTTGGACAGTGATTTGATCATTGGTCAAAACACCATTTTCCTTGATTCGGATGATGAGTCCTGATGATCCAACAGAAAACACCACATCTGACACACTGATGCCGTCACCAAAAGAAAT
>Ga0180008_1000181_pt1 | contig 64412 bp, 53 predicted proteins | sample MM_PW_MetaG_FD_121121 | JGI IMG/M metagenome (GOLD analysis project Ga0180008, IMG submission 121121) | Groundwater microbial communities from the Aspo Hard Rock Laboratory (HRL) deep subsurface site, Sweden - MM_PW_MetaG | ecosystem: Environmental > Aquatic > Deep subsurface > Groundwater... | reverse complement strand
CTGGGGCATCGGGCCGTCAGCGGCCGAGCACACCAGGATCGCGCCGTCCATCTGGGCAGCGCCGGTGATCATGTTCTTGACGTAGTCGGCGTGGCCGGGGCAGTCAACGTGAGCGTAGTGGCGGTTGGCCGTTTCGTACTCGACGTGAGCGGTGTTGATCGTGATGCCGCGGGCCTTTTCTTCAGGCGCTGCGTCGATCTGGTCGTACGCCTTGGCTTCGCCGCCGAACTTCTTCGACAGCACGGTTGCGATGGCAGCCGTCAGGGTGGTCTTGCCGTGGTCAACGTGACCGATGGTGCCGACGTTCACGTGCGGCTTGGTCCGCTCGAACTTACCTTTTGCCATGTTTGTCGCTCCTAGCGATCCTGAAATAGGAAGAGAAGGGGAAAGGGGGGGTGTGGTGCCCATGGGCAGGATCGAACTGCCGACCTCCCCCTTACCAAGGGGGTGCTCTACCACTGAGCCACATGGGCATCGACACGGGTATGGGATCGGGTGATGAACCCAAACCCGTGTCGACCTGACACAGCCTCCGCCATTCCGGCGAAGACCGCGATGGTATCACGCTGACGATGACAGAACCTTGACCACTTGGAGCGGGAGACGGGAATCGAACCCGCGTCATTAGCTTGGAAGGCTAAGGTTCTACCATTGAACTACTCCCGCTCGGGAGTCATTCCGCTGCCCGCACATGCCGCACATGCACGTTGCATGGCGTCCTGATGCGTTCAGCAAAGCAGGTTTGCCTGGTGGAGGAGGCTGGATTCGAACCAGCGTAGGCGTAAGCCAACAGATTTACAGTCTGCCCCCTTTAGCCACTCGGGCACCCCTCCAAGGCAAGCCCTAGACTTTAGCACAGCCGATCAAGCATTCGCAAGCGCCGTGGTGAAAAATCACGCTGAGGCTGCGGCGCCACGGAAACAGCCGTGGCCTCCCGCAGCTTGTGCTCAGGACACCACAGGCGTGGCTGCGGCAGTGTGGTGTGTGCGGCGCAAGGCCGGCGCTTCGACCAGGTGCCACGAAGCCCAAGCCATGGCGGCAATCAGCACCGCCGCCAGCAGGGCCACGGGCCAGGGCGCGAGCTCGAACGCACCCAGGCTCACCAGGGCCTGGATGATCGGGAAGTGCCACAGGTAGATGCCGTACGACAGGTCGTATCGCAGCTCGAGCAAGGGCTGCGGGCGCACGCCAACGGCGAGCCAGCTCACGAACGCCGCCAGGCAGCATGGCACCAGCACGTCGGGCCAATCGGCGCCTGCGGTGCGGGGCCCGTCCAACCAGGTCAGGCAGATCAAGGCCAACAAGCCTCCCAGGCCCCACGCCCAGCCCCAACGGGCCACGCGCTCGCGCTCACACCAGGTCCAGGCACCGGCCAGGAAGTACATGAGCTGCCCCGGCATCTGCTTGGCAATTTCGTAACCGACTGGGCGCCCCGTCTGCACGGCCCAATCGGTGAAGAAAGTCCACCAGCAAGCCGACAGCACATAGCCGGCCAACAAGACCGGCGTGGCACCCCAACGCCTGACAGCGCCCATGAAGAGGGGCACCACGGCGTAGAACATCAGCTCGACCTTGATCGTCCAGAGTGCGCCGTTGACGGCCCCGGGCACAGGGTTGTCCGCGAACACACCAGGCAGGCCCGGCTGCAGAAAGTTCAGGAAGGTGAGGTTGGCAGCAAGGTGACGCCACCAGGCAGGTGCGCTGAAATAGGCCTGCCAACCGTGCGTGGACAGCAGCACGCCGCCCACGGCGCAGACCAGCACGACCACCACGTAGGCGGGCACGATGCGGCGCAACCGGCGCTCGAGGTAGGGCCGCCAGCCGGGGCGCAGCCCCCAGCTCATGCTCACGAGGTAGCCGCTGAGCACGAAAAAAACCGGCAGGCCGAACTGCAGCGGCATCCAGCCCAGCCAACGCTCGAAGGTGGGCAGGCGCGTGAGGTCGATGAGGTGCAGCATGGCCACGGCAGCGGCCGCAGCCAGGCGCAGGACATCAAAGTGGTTGGCGCGTTTCATCTTGGCTTCAACTGCAGCAACGGGCTCGATTCGCCATCAACGTCCCTGTGACTGCCGCCAGGGGCGCAACACGGCGGCCACCAGGCCCAGACAAAGCAGGCCGGCGGCGGTGGCTGCGGCCAAACGGAGTGCGGGCTCGGCAGGCAGGCTGCCCAGGCTCAGCCCCCCGGCTGCGAGCGGCAAGGCCGACACGAGCACAAGCCGCACCAGGTCCACGCGCGGCCACAGGCCGTTGTGGTGCAGCAGCATGGCGCCTGTCACCGCCACACCGATGAGGGTCGCGGCGGCCAGGCCCATCAGGCCGAAGGCCCAAGCGAGCAAAGGCATGGCGATGGCCTGCGCCAAGCTGCCAGCCAGGTCGCAGGCGAAGGGCAAGCGGGTGTCTCCGGCCGCGTGGCAATAGCGCGCCAGCAACGCGTTCCAACCGGCGATGACCAGGGCGACGGCGTACCAGCCCAGCAAGGGGGCCAATCGGTCGGTGCCGGTCACACCGGGAAACAACAAGGCCACCAGCGCAGGCGCCGACATCAGCAGGCCGAGCGCCGCCGGGGTCGTGATGAGGGTGCTGGCAGCGAGTCCCTGACGAAGCAAGGGCTCACGGTCTGCGGCCTGACCTCGGCTCATCAGGCCCAACAGCACCTGGCTGACCGCCGTGAGCGCCACCAGCGGCAGGTTGGCGAGCTTGCGCGCCAGGTTCAGCAAGGTAATGACGCCGTCGCCCAGGTAAGACGCGACCACGCGCTCGAGCAGGGCCACACCCTGCCCGGTCAATGCACTGCCCAGCAGCGGCGCCACCTGCTTGCCCATCTGCCGCATGAGCGCGCCCGACCAGCGCAACTCGCGCCAGGGCAAGCCCAAACGGCGCACACCGGGCAGCAGGATCAGGGCGCTGAACACCGCGCCACCCACGAAGCTCCAGGCCACGGCGGTTTCGGTGCAGTCGCGCCCGAGCCAGGCCAGGCAGGCAACCGCGGGCAGGTTGTACGCCAGCGAAGCGAAGCCCGGCAGCAGGTAGCGCCCGTCGGCGTGCAGGGGCACCGACCAGGCGGCCTGCAGGATGAAGGCGGGCAGGCTCCAGGCCAGCACCGCCAGGGCCTGTTCGGCAGCCACCAAATGGGCCGCGTCCATGCCCGGACCGATGAAGCGCAGCAGGCCTTCGCGCGCCAGCCAGCAAAGCAACGCCAGCACCACGCCCACGCCGGCCATGCCGAAGGTGAAGCGCGACAGCTGAGCCGGCCGCTCGTGCGCGGGCAAAGCCTGCCACCAGGCCATGGCCGCCGACGACAGCAGGCCGCCGCCCAGCATCATGCGGATGGCTTCGGGCAGGAACAAAGCCACGAGGAATGCGTCGGTGCGCGCGCCCGCGCCCCAGTTGTGCACCAGCAGCCACTCTCGACCCAGGCCCGCAGCCAAACCGGCCACGGTGACCAGGGTGAGGGCGCCAGACGCTCCGAGCATGCTCAGGCCACCCGATCAGTGCAGGAAAGCGAACAAGCTGCGTCCGCCGACCTTGTAGTTGAGGTTGCGCACGCGCTGGCCCACGGGCTTGGCGCTGAAGCCGGCCACGATGGTGTAGGGCTCGACCTTCTTGCTCACGGTGGTGTTGGCCGAGACCACGGCGCCTTCACCGATGTGCGAGCCCGGCAGCACGATGGCGCGCGAGGTGACCCAGGCCCAGTCGTCGATGCGCACGGGCGCGGACACCGACCAGAACTCGGGCGCCTCCAGGTCGTGCCCGCCCGCCACGATGAGCACGTGCGAGGCGATGGTGACGTGGTTGCCAATGGTCAGGCCCGAGCGCGCGTCGATCTGGCAGTGCCAGCCGATGCAGGAGTCATCGCCAATGGTCAGGCTCTCGACGCCGATGACCTCGGTGTTGCGCCAGATGGAAGAGCCCTTGCCGATCTTGGCGCCGCCCAGGCGCAGCCAATTCACACGCAAGGTGTGGCTGGGGATCTTGTTGATGAGGATGTTGTAGACCTGTTCCCAGACGCGCCGCATGCGGTCGACCAGGGTCGGCCAGTTCTTGCCGTACAGAGGCAGCTTGCGCCCGGGGACCTCGTCGAACAGCGCCACGAAAAGCTGACGCGCCAGCGGATCGGCGATGCGCTGGCGGATGTCCAGGCTGGCGATGTGGACCACCACGTCGTCCGGGCCTTTGCCCTGGCTCTCGAAGACGACGTTGTTGGCCAGGCACCAGTCGTAAGCGGTCTGCAGCTCCGGCTCGGCGACACCCAAGTGCGCGGCGTACTCGCCCAGCCGTTGGCGGACGTTGTTGCTGTGATAGATGCGGTGTTTCATGGTCGGATCGGATGTGAGGACGACGATGACAAGGCGGCGTCGGGCGTGCGGGCGTAATGCAAGCCCAAGGCGAACACCAGCCAGAACAGGGCGATGAGCACCTGCGTGAAGCTGAAGTAGTGGTCGATGAAACCGGTGGACAGCGCCGCAAGCACCGTGCCCATCGTGGCGATGCGCATGGCGTTGCTGCGGTCCACGCGCTCGAAGCGGCCGGGCATGCGGACCTCACGCCACCAGGCGCGCGTGGCCAGGATGAACAGCACCATGCCCGGCAGGCCCAGCTTGAACCAGTAGTTCAGCCACAGGTTGGAGATGCCGTAGACGTCCTTCTCGGGCGACGAGGCGGGCGTGTCGGCCTTGAAGCCCAGGCCCAGCGGGTAGCGCAGCGCGTTTTCAGGAAAGCGTTTGTACTCCTCGAAGCGCACGCCGGTGCTGACGTCGTTGCTGGAGAACAGCGAGGCAAAGCGCTTTTGGGCCGGCGGGTAGGTGGCCACGAAGAGCACCGCCAGCACAGACGCGATCGCCAGGCCACGCAAGGCGTAAGGCGTGCGCTTGAAAGCCAGCCAGACCACGATCACGCCCATGGCCAGCAGGGCACCACGAGAGCCGCAAAAGACGATGCCGGCCAGCGAGGCGACTGCCACGAACCAGCCCAGGGCGCGGCGCCAACCCACGTTGGCCACGCCGTAGAACAGGCCCAGCGGCGCGGCCAGCAGCATGGCGCCGCCGGTGGAGTTGGGGTGCACCCAGGGCGAGGCCATGCGCCCCGGGTCGGCGCCGAAGATGTCGGCGATGACCTCGGGGTGGGCGTACTGCAGCTTGGTCAGGAAAGGCACCATCAGGCGCGCGTCGCGGCCCGCGAAAAAGAACCCCAGCGAGATGCAGGCCAGCAACGCGAAGCCCAGCAGCAGGCACAGGATGACCTGTTCGCGCTCGCGCGGCGTGGGCGCGAGGATGGGCAACAGGGCGATGGGCGAGACGTTGAGCAGGTAGCGCACCCAGTTGACCGGACCGATGCCATCGCCTTCGGGGATGAACTGCCCCACGATCAGCGGGACCATGGTCCAGCCCAGGAACAAGGCCACCAGCCTTTCTGTCGGGCCGAACTGGATGCCCGGCAGCGTGCCGGTGAGCCAGTGCCAGAACACGCCCAGCCAGGTCAGCGCCAGCAGCGCCTCGGAGGTGGTGATGCGCACGCCCAACGAGATCGTCATCCAGGGCAGGGCCGGCGCCAGCAGGCAAAACAGCAGGAAGCCACGCTTGGGTTGGCTGACCACGAACAACAGGGACGCCAGCGCCACCAGGGCGATGCCGGTCAGCACCGGGGTGGTCAGCACCATCAAGGCAGCGAACAGCGCCCCCAGGGTGACCGGAAGGAGCAGCGAGGCGCGAGCGCCCTGGTGCATCAGTGCACCCCGCTGGCAGATCGATCGCCAGTCAGCACCGAGGCGTAGACGCCTTCGAGCTGTGCAGCCACCGCAGACCAGTCGAACTCTGCTTGCACCAGCGCCCGGGCGGCGTTGCCCATGGCCCGGGCGGCATCGGGGTGGTCCAGCGCCTGGATCAGGGCCTGGGCCATGGCCTCGGGCGTGTCCGCGATGCGGGCGTGGCGTCCGTCGATGATGGGCAGGCCCGACAGGCCTTCGCGCGTGGAGACCACCGGCAAGCCTGCCGCCATGGCTTCGAGCACCTTGAGCTTGGAGCCACCGCCAAAGCGCAGCGGCGCCATGAACACGGCGCTGTGGGCCTGCACCTCGGTGAGGTCGGGCACGTAGCCGCGCCACTCGATGCGCTCATCGGGGAAGCGCTTGGCCCAGGCTTGCGGCATGCCATGGCCGCAGATGCGAAAACGCACATCGGGCGCCAGGGCCCACACCTTCGGGGCGATGTCGGTCAGGGCCCACTCGACGGCATCGACGTTGGGCGCGTACTCGTAGTTGCCCAGGAACAGCACGGTGCGCGAGGTCGCGTCGTGCCGCACGGCAGCGAAGGCGTGCGTGTCAACGCCATTGCTGACGACATGGGTGGGTCGGCCATTGCCGATCACGCCGAGTTGCCCTGCATCGGCGTCCGTGACCGCCACGATGGCGCTGGCTTGGGCCAGCACGTGGCGCTCCCAGCGTCGGGCGCGGCGCTGGTCCCAGGCGGCCAGGCCACGCAGCCACGCTGGCCACTTGCCGTAGGTGGCCGAGCCCAGGGCCGACTCGACGTTGTGCTCGGTGATGACGAAGCGTTGGCGGTGCCGGCGCAAAGCCTGCTCGAAGGGCTGAAAGCCGTAGCTGTGCTCGACCTGCACGATGTCCCACTTCTGCTCGGCCAGCAAGCGCTCGAAGTGCGCGCTCAAGGCGGGCGCATGGCCGTTGATGGTGGTCAGCAGGGGCTGTCGCGAGGTGGCGGCCCGCCACAAGGTGGCAGGGTGCTTGAGCGGACGGCGTGGCAGCACGATGACCTCTTCGGCCAAGGCGCCCAGCACGCGGCGCGTGGCCTCGTCGGCGGGGGTCTTGGACTGGATGAGCAGCGTGAGGCGGTGGCCGCGCGCCGCCATCTCGCGGATGAGGTTGAATTGCCGGGACTTGCCGCCGCTGGTCACGGGCCAGGGCAGGTAGGGCAGCGTCCAGAGGATGCGCAGGGACTTCACGGCTTCCCCGAGGTTGACGCAGCGGCCTGCACCAGGATCTGCAAGCCCGGCTCCAGGGTCAGGCGCAGCTTGCCCTGGCTCGGCTGCAGGGTGGTCTGGCGGCCCGAGACGGGGTGATGCAGCACCGCCAACTTGCCTTGTGCGGCGATGCGCACCTCGGCCTTCTTCTCAGCCCAGGCCATCCACAGGCGCGAGCCATCTGGGCGGCGCCAGCCGATGCTGACCAGGCCTTCTGGGGCATCGCCCTTGACGGCCTCCACGGCGGGCGGGGTGTCAGGCTCCAGGCGGGGGCCACAGACCTGCAGGAAGCGCTTGAGCGCGTGGAAAACGGGCTTGGGCTCGCCATTCAGGCGCAGCAGGCCGTAGTGCTGGTCGCGCTCGGACGCGCGCGAGTCGAGGTCGGACAGGGTGAACAGAAAGACCTTGTCGTAGTCGAGCGCGGCCATCAGGGCCAGGCGCTTGAGGGTGAAGTCGGCCTGGCCGTCTTCGCCGACGATGGGCTGCTCCTCGACCGGGCCCTTGTAGCTGGACCAACCCCATTCGGTCGCCCAGATCTGCTTGACGCCCGCCGAGCGCAGCCACTGGTGAGCCGGCACCACGCGCTTGACGAAGTCGCGGGCGTCGGCGTCCGAGCCCTCGGCCTTCGTGGTGTACGGGTGGTACGCCACGGTCACGTCGAGGTTGAAGGCGCCCAGGCGGCCGAGCTTTTCGATCATCAGGCCGCTGCCGTCGCCCATCTCGCTGAAATAGGCCATGCCGGCCATGGCGATGGGCTTGCCTGGCACCGTGGCGCGCAAACCTTGCACCGACGCCAGCAGCATGCGGCCATAGCCTTCGGGGTCGGGCTTGGGCGCCCAGAAGCCCAGGATGTTGGGCTCGTTCCAGACCTGCCAGACGTTGACCTGCGGGTAGCGCTTGGCCGCCTGCATCAGGCGCTGTGCGTACAGGCGCGGATCGCGCGGTGGGAACTTGTCGAAGTAGCGCTCGTACTGGTTGCCCGTTTCGACCGACGAGGCAAAACGCGGCGTGCCCACCATGTAGACGATGCTCTTGAGTCCGCTGCCCTCGACCAGCTTCATCATGCTGTCGATGGGGGCGAGGTCGAACTGGCCCTCTTTGGGCTCGAGCAGCATCCAGTGCAGGCCCAGGCGCACCCAGTTCAGGCCCAGCTCCTTCATGCGCTGCACCTGGCGCGCCGCCACCTCGGGCGGGAACCACTGCAGCTGGGCATTCAAGCCCAGGAAGTCTTGCCAGACCACGGTGCGCGCCGGCTTGAGCACCTGCTCGGGCAGCTTCTGCCAGGGCCAGGCGGCCCAGCCTGCGGCCGAGGCGGTCAGGGTCGCCAGGGCGCCACCGGCCTGCAACAAGGCGCGGCGATCCAGCGCTGCGCCGCCGTCGCTCACGCCTGCCCCCTGTTGGCCACGGGCAGGCCAGCACGGGCCCGCGCCTTGCCTCGCCGCTGAACGACCTGCTGGAAGTGCCCGGCAAAGGCGTGACCGGTGCGGTCCCACTGACGGGCCTCTGCGACGCGGCCAGCGGCCTTCGTCCAGTCGATCAGCTTGCTGGGGTCGACCAGCAGGCCATGCAGGGCCTGGGCGAGCTGGCCGACCTGGCCTTGCTTGTAGGCCAGGCCATTGCCGTGCGAGATCTCTTCGGCAAAGGAGCGGGCGTCGGAGGTGATGACCGCGCGTCCGCAGCCAATGGCCCAGGCCAGCGCACCGCTGGTGCCACGCATCTGCCCGAGCAGCGACAGCTTGCGCGACTCGCGGTAGGGCAACACCACCAGGTGGTGACGCTGAATGAGCGCAGGGATGTCGGGCTCCTCGACGTCGAGCTCCCAGTCCACATGGCCGGTGATGCCGCGGTCGGCCACGCGCTGGCGCAACTCGTCGAGGTAGCTGCGACCGCCGCCGAAGGTCATCTCGGGCGCCGTGCCCCCGGCGATCGTCAGGCGGATGCGGCCGGCATGTTCCGGGTGCTGCTTGACCACCTGGCCCACCGCGTCGACCAAGTCTTCGATGCCCTTGCCGCTGTAGATGTAGCCGAAGTAGAGCACGCGCAGCACGGTGTCGTCGGGCAGCGGCGCCACAGGCAGGCTGAGCACGCCGTGGGGGATGACGCTGACGCGCTCGGGCACCAGGCGCATGCGCTTGCTGAGGGCCTGCGCGCCGGTGCGGGTGAGCGTGACCAGGCCATCGAGGCGCTTGGCCAGCCGGCGCTCGCACACCAGCGTGTGTGGGTCGACCAGCACGGCGGTGAGCTTGCTGAACCAGCTGGGCAGCACGCGCGAGCTGTCGAGCGCACGCCACCAGCGGGCCACCGGCCGCCACACCAGGCGCTCCGGGTCATGCGCAGTGGCCGACAGGGCCGGCCTCTCGCGCAACTCGGACAAGGCCGCCAGCACGAAGAACTCGCCATGGCGCCCACCACCCAGCTCGGCGTGAACGACGTCCACGCGCGACCAGTCGCGCTCGGACACCCAGCGGCGCGCTGCCTGCAAGGACTCGATGGGCCGCTGACCCTGCAAGGGCGTCAGCACCTCGATGCCGGCGCCATTGGCCGCGCGGCGCCAGTTCGCGGCGTAATCGGCGATGCCCGTGCGCTCAGGCGGCAAGGGCGACAAAAGGACGACTCGGATGCCACGCATGGTCAACGCTGCCAGAAGCGCATCACCGAGGCCGGGACCTCGTACTGACGGCGGTTGAGGATGACGCCGTCGACACGGCGGAAGGCGGTGCGCAGCATGCCCAGGGCGTTCTCCACCACGGGCACGACGCTGGTGCGGGCCTCGACGACCAGCACGATGAGGTCGGCGTGGCGCAGGCGAACGAAGGCGGACTGGCTGCTCAGCAGGTTCGAGCCGTTCATCAGCACCACCTCGCCGGGCGACACGCGGGCGTCTTCGGGGTTGACGCGCACCGTCAGCCCCAGGGCTTGCAGCTGCATCACCATGTGCACAATCAAAAAGCTCACGCCCTCCCCCTTGCGCGACGAGGCCAGGCCCACGATCAGGCCCTTGTCTCGGATGCGGTCCATTGGCAAGGTGCCCACGATGCGCAGCAAGCTGGCGTGGAACTCGTTGTCTTCTTCGCCCGGTTTGACGTCTTTGACGGTGCCCCACAGCGGCACGCCAAAGCGCGCTTCGATGCGGCCGCCATCGTGGATGCGCTGGTCGAGCATGGCGCTGATGTAGACGGTCAACAGGCCGACCATGGCGCCCGCGGGCAGGGCCAGGAACAGCATCAGCAGGCTCTTGGGGCTGGAGCGGCTGGGGCTGAACGACGCCGCCTGGATGATGGCGATGTTGTTGATGCGGCTGTCGTCAAGCGCCTGGTCGATGCGGGCTTTCTCGAGGCTGTCGAGGTAGAGCAGGCGCGACTTCTCGGCCACCTGCAAAGCTTGTTCGAGGCGGGCGAGTTCGGGCTCCTGGCTGAGAACGCGGGCGCGCGCCTTGCCGAGTGTTTCAAGCTCGCGCTCGATGGATGCCGTGATCGAGCGCAGCTCCTGCAGGCGCAGCGATTTTTCCAGCTGGTTGCGCTCCAGCAGCACCCCCAGCTCGTTGGGCGTGCGCTTTTCGGCGCGCTGGGTGTTGCGCTCTTCGGCCTTGAGCTGCGCCTCGACCGCCGCGATGCTTTCGTTGATCGCCTGCAGCGCCGGTGCGCCTTCCTTGTACACGCGCAGCGCATCGGTGCGCTGGCGCTTGAGTTCGGCCAGCTGGGCCGACATCGCGATCCAGGAGGGGCTCAGGCCCACCTCGCGCTCGGCCACCACCTCGCGCTTCATGCGGCCAGCCTGGCTGGTGGCAAAAGCCACGCCATGCTCGATGGCGCTTTTCTCGGACTGGGCCTCGGCCTGGCGGTCGCGCAGCTCGTTGATGCGCTTGGTGAGGGCCGTGAGGCGCTCTTCGGCGCTGACGCCGTCGATGGCGGCCAGGCGCGTGCGCATCTGCTCTTTCAGCGACTCGATCTGCTGGTCGGCGCCGCGCACCTTGCCGTCGTAGAAGGGCACCAGGCTCTTGCGGCCGAGCACGTTGGTGCGCTCATCGGTGTAGACCTTGATCCAGGTCTGCATGATGCGCTGCGCGGTCTGCGGGTCGTCCCAGGTGAAGCTGAGCTCCATCACGTTGGAGCCGATGCCGTGGCTGACCTTGAACTTGCTGGCCAGCTTGGTGGCCAGGCGGTCTTCAGGGCTTTGCACCTCGCTCAGGCCCAGCACCACGGTGACCCAGCGGATGCCATCGATGACGGCCTGAACGCCCTTCTTGAGCGCGATCTTGACCTGGGCCTTCCATCCCTCGGGCGCTGGCATGTTGGCCACCTCGGCCAGGTACAGGCGCGCCACCTGGTTGACCACCGGGTCGCCCGTGAGCATCTTCTCGTCGTCGACGATCGGGTCGCGCTGCGTGGCGTAGGGCGTGTAGGCCTGGCGTTCGCCCACGTCCAGCGGCACGGTCACGTTCTCGCGGCCGGCGCGCACCAGCAGGCGGGCTTCGGAGGTGTAGCTGGGCGGCCAGAAGAAGGCCCCGGCCACGATGAGCAGCGCGGTCACGGCCATCGCCACCACGAAGTTGCGGCGGAAGATGTAGTACAGGCGGACGATGTCGCGCGAGGAACGGATGTCGATCATGTGGGCCGGGCCTTACTTCACGCGGGTTTCGCCCCAGGAATAACCGATGCCCAGCGAACGCGAGAAGGGCAGGATCTGGTTGATGTAGACCTCCACGCCATCGCCCACGTTGCCGGCGGTCGACTTGGGCACGAAGAGGATGTCGCCGCGACGCAAGGCGAGGTTGGGCGTGGCCGCGTCACCCGACTGACTTTGCAGGATGCGGCTCATGTCCACGAAGTACAGCTGGTAGCGCTGCGCCTGGTTCAAGCGCAGCAGGGCGATGTGGGTGGGGTCGGCCGCGGGCAGCAGGCCACCGACGGCGAACAGGCCCTGCTCCAGCGTGGCAATCGCGTTGGTGTCGATGGCGCCGGGCGCGCGCACGGCCCCGCCGATGACCACCTTGCTGCTGGGCGATGACACGATGTTGACGGTCACGCCGGGCTGGCGGTAGTAGGCGTCGAGCTTGGAGGAGATCTCGGTGGCGAGCTCATCGGGCGTTTTGCCCGCGGCTTCGACGCGACCGGCGAAACGGAAGGAAAAGCTGCCGTCAGGGCGCACCACGTACAGCTGGGTCTGGCTGTCTTCCACGAGGTTGCGCAGGTCCATGGCCGGGTCCTGAGCGTCGCGCACGATGCGCAGCGTGTCACCCGCCTGCACGCGCGTGGGCTCCTTGGCCATGGCGGCCAGGTCTTCAGCGGTCAGGTATCGCACCTGCTCGGAGGGCTGCAGGTTCCCCATCGGGGTGCAGGCCACCAGCAGGCAGATGGACAGGACCAGGGCAATGCGCTTCATGTCGAACCAGGAGTGGAGAGGAACGAGGGCCAAACCAAAGCCGGCCACAGGGGCCGGCAGGGTCGATCAGACCTGGGCGTCGGACTGGGCGCCCACCCCATGCTCGATGACCTGCCTGCGCCACCTCAGGTAGGCCGACTTCATCTTCGAGCGATGGGGACGCCGCACCCAGGGCACGCCGAACTTGGTGAAGAAGCGCACCATGCTGCGCAGGTGGGTCTGGCCCGAGCTGGACCAGATGCCAGCCTGGCTGTGGCGCTGGTGTTCGTGCACCAGCTCCACCTCGGGAACGGCCACGACCTGCCAGCCCTTGACCCACATGCGCGCGCAGAGATCAACCTCTTCGAAGTAGAGGAAGTATCCCTCATCCATGCGACCGACTTCGTCGAATGCGGTGCGACGCACGACGAAGCCCGTGCCGATGACCCAATCGGCCTTGAACGGTCCACCCTGCCAGTTGCGCTTGAGCAGGTGGCTGCTGACCAGCTTGCGCAGCGGCCCCAAGTTGCCCAAAGGGGTGCGGCGCGCCAGGATGTCCAGCAGGGAATAAAAGCGCCGCGCCGAGTACTGCAGGCTGCCATCGGGGTTGATGAGCTTGAGCCCGGCGATGCCCAGGTTGGGCGTTTCGGTGAACAGGCGCTGCAGCACCTCCACCCGGTTGCGAAGGAAGTAGGTGTCGGGGTTGAGCACCAGCACCAGGTCGGTGCTGGACGCCGCCACACCGATGTTGACGCCCGCCCCGAAGCCACCGTTGCGCGGCGACAGCACCAGGCGCACGCCGGCGGGCAGGCTGCTTTGCAGGCGCACACCCGAGCCATCGGGCGACAGGTTGTCGACGACGCAGATGTCGCCGGGTGCAGCGATGCCGTGCTCCAACAAGGATTTGACGCACTGCAGCGTCAGATCCTCGGTGTTGTAGTTGACGATGACGACCCCCAGCGAGGGAAGTGGGTGATGGTGGTCGTTCATGGTGTTCATCCGGTTGGGCTGGAGCGGGTTCGATGGGTGGATGGGTCAGCCAAGGGATCAACCGCATCGCCCTGCGCACGCCCAAAAGGGTGGGAAAACGCTGAGGGCCAGTGTGTCAGAGGGATCAAACCCCGTGTAATCCCGAACATGGGTGGGTTACTGTTTCTGAACACATGCATTGCCACTCTGTGTGGTCAAAGTCACACTTGACGGGGGATCTAAGGCGCCTGCTGGCCTCCCCGTGCTCGGCGCGACTGGGGCAGAATCGGGCGCTTGAGCCAACATTCAACAGGGAAGAAGATGCGCAAGACCTTGCTGGCAGCCTGCCTGCTGTCCTCGTTTGTCGCCACGGCTGGCGCCCAAGTCGCCGAAAACACCTATTCGCCAACAGGGCTGCGTCCGTTCATCGGCGTGGGCCTGGCTGCGGGCGGCGACACTTTGCTGCGCGTGCGAAACGACGCAGAAGGCGCCAGCTCCCAGGACCGAACCAACATCCGGGCGGGTGACGGCCTGGACCTGCGCTTGGGCCTGAGCCTGAAGCTGGGCGACCTACCCTGGAGCCTGCAGACCGCCGTGGCGTACCACAACGATCAAAGCAACGGTCAGGACGACACCAAGTACCGTTTCCGCCGCATCCCGATTGAAGCGACGCTGCTTTGGCACGCCACCGACCGCGCTCGCGTCGGTTTTGGCGTGCGAAAGTCCGCCAACCCGGTCGTCAAAATCGACAACGGTCGATTCTCCAACGACCCCACCCGCTTCGACGCCAAGGTCGACATGAAGTCCAGCATAGGCTTCATCGTCGAGGGCGAATATGCCGTGACGCCTGGCTGGAGCCTCAAGGGACGCTACGTATACGAAACATTCCGCCCGAAGGACCCGGACGGCCTTGCGAGCCTGCTGCTGGACGGCGGCGGAGCCAAGGTCAAGGGCGACCACCTCGCCATCCAGAGCGTCTGGTACCTGAACTGAGCAGTCTGGGTCAGCGGTCGGGGCCAATGCACGGCGACCGCCGGGTCACCCGTCAGTCCAAGCCCCAGTCCAACGCCTGACCGCGCTCACGCCAGAACGCCACCGCACGCCCGAAGTGCCCGTTGCCCACAAAGGGCAGCGGCCCGCGCGTGGCGGACAAGGGCGAGGGGTGGTTGCTTTGCAGCACCAGCAGGTCGTCCAGCGACTGCCCCGACGCCCGCCGCGCGGCTTCGAGCAACGGCGCCTTGCGCTGGGCGTGCGCGCCCCACAGCATCACCACCCGCGCACCGGCATCGGCCACCACGGCTTGGGCCAGGGCGTCGGTCAACAGCTCCCAGCCCCAGCCGGCGTGGCTGCCAGCCTCGGCGGCCTGCACCGTCAGCGCGGTGTTGAGCAGCAAGACTCCTCGCTCGGCCCAGCCTTGCAGGCAGCCGTGCACGGGCGCATGCAAGCCCAGCTCCCGCTGGATCTCTTTGCGGATGTTGCGCAGGCTGGGCGGGATGGCCACGCCCGGGCGCACCGAGAACGCCAGCCCATGGGCCTGACCGGGTCCGTGATACGGATCCTGGCCCAGGATGAGCACCTTCACGTCGACGCGTCGCGTCAGGTGCAGCGCGTGGAAAACCTCGTCGGGGTAGATGACCGCACCCGCCGCTCGGGCCAGGTCGACACGATCGATCAGGGCCCGGCCCTGCGGGCTGGCGCGGAAGGCATCGGTCAGTGGTCGCCAGTCGGGCGGCACGGCATCGAACAGGTCGTCGAGCGGGCGTGACAGCGCGGGTGCCTGGGTCGCTGCGGGTTCGCCCGCCAAGGCAGGCTCAGCCGACGCCCCCGACACAGCCAATGGCTCAGCTCCGAAATCCAGCGCCGCTTGAGGCACCTGCTTCGGTGCCGATGCCTTGCGTGCCATGGCCCGCTTAGGCGCTCAGTTGAACAACTGGGCCAGCGCCACGCCAGGATCCGGCTGGCGCATGAAGGCCTCACCCACCAGGAAAGCGTGCACGTCGGCGGCGCGCATGCGCTGCACGTCTTCGCGCCCCAGGATGCCGGACTCGGTCACCAGCAGGCGGTCGGCGGGCACGCGCGGCAGCAGGCCCAGTGTGGTGTCCAGCGTGACCTCGAAGGTGCGCAGGTTGCGGTTGTTGATGCCAACCAGCGGGGTTTTGAGCTTCAAAGCCCGGTCCAGCTCCTCGCCGTCGTGCACCTCGACCAGCACGGCCATGCCCAGCTCGTGGGCCAGGGCCTCGAGGTCGCGCATCTGGGCATCGTCCAGGCAGGCGGCGATCAGCAGGATGCAGTCGGCGCCCATGGCCCGGGCGTCGTAGACCTGGAAGGCATCGACCATGAAATCCTTGCGCAGCACGGGCAGGCTGCAGGCCTCGCGGGCCTGCTTCAGGTAGGCCTCACAGCCCTGGAAGAAGCGCTCGTCCGTCAGCACGCTCAGGCAGGCGGCGCCATGCTGGGCGTAGCTGCGCGCGATGTCGGCCGGCACGAATTGCTCGCGCAGCACGCCCTTGCTGGGGCTGGCCTTCTTGACCTCGGCGATGACGGCGGCCTGGCCAGCGGCCACCTTGGCGCGCAGGGCGCCAGTGAAGTCGCGCACATCGTTGAGGTCGCTGTTGCGTTGCTCGGCTTGCGCGCGCACGTTGGCCAGCGAGCGGGTTTTCAGCGCCAGCGCGATCTCTTCGTGCTTGACGGCGACGATCTTTTGCAGGATGTCGGACATGAGGTGGGCTTTCAGGGGCGTCGCGGGTGAGCTCGCCGGCGATCGTTGTTGGCGCGAAGGGCGGAATCAGGCTTGCGAAGCCGCCAGGCGCTGCGTGGCCTGCACGAACTGTTCGAGCTTCTCGGCGGCCCGGCCCGAAGCCAGGGCTTCGCGGGCGCGCTCGATGCCATCGGCCAGGCTGTCCGCCACATCGGCGGCGTACAGCGCGGCACCGGCGTTCATCAGCACGATGTCGCGCGCCGGGCCAGGCTCGTTGGCCAGCACGCGCTGCAGCACGGCCTGCGACATCTCGCGCGTCTGGGCCTTGAGCATGGAGCCGTCGTGCTCGGCGATGCCGAACTGCCCCGGGTTGATGCGGTACTCGCGCACCTCGCCGTCTTTGAGCTCGGCCACCAGGGTGTCGCCGTTGAGGGTGATTTCGTCGAGGCCATCGCTGCCGTGCACGACGAGCACGTGCTTGGAGCCCAGGCGCTGCAGCACGCGGGCCATGATGCCGACCAGGTCGGGGTGAAAGACCCCCATGAGCTGGTTGGGCGCACCGGCCGGGTTGGTCAAGGGCCCGAGGATGTTGAACAGCGTTCGCACCCCAAGCTCCTTGCGCACCGGCGCGGCGTGCTTCATGGCGCCATGGTGGTTGGGCGCGAACATGAAGCCGATGCCGGTATCAAGCAGGGCCTGGGCCACGTTGGCGGGCTGCAGGTTGATGCCCACGCCGAGCGATTCGAGCACGTCGGCGCTGCCGGTGGACGAGGACACCGAGCGCCCGCCGTGCTTGGCCACGCGGGCACCCGCCGCGGCGGCCACGAACATGGCCGTGGTGCTGATGTTGAAAGTGTGGGCGCCGTCGCCACCCGTGCCGCACAGGTCGACCATGTGGCGCTTGTCATCGACCTGCACGGGCGTGGCGAACTCGCGCATGACCTGCGCCGCTGCAGTGATCTCGCCCACCGTTTCTTTCTTGACGCGCAGGCCCGTGATGAGCGCGGCCATGACCACGGGCGACATCTCACCGGTCATGATGCGGCGCATCAGGCCCAGCATCTCGTCGTGGAAGATCTCGCGGTGCTCGATGACGCGCTGCAGGGCTTGCTGATCGGTGATCTGGCTCATGGCTGGCGCCTCACATCTTCAGGAAGTTGGCCAGCATGGCGTGGCCGTGCTCGGTCAGGATGGACTCGGGGTGGAACTGCACGCCTTCCAGGGGTGCGAAGTGGGGGTCGGTGAGCGAGCCCTTGTGGCGCACGCCCATGATCTCGCCGTCTTCGGTGGTGGCCGAGATGTGCAGGCACTCGGGCAGCGTGGCGCGCTCGATGGCCAGCGAGTGGTAGCGGATCACGGTGAACTGCCTGGGCAGGCCGGCGAAGACGCCCTGCTCATCGGTGGTGATGACGCTGGTCTTGCCATGCATCTGCTCGCGGGCGCGGATCACCTTGCCGCCCAGGGCGGCGCCGATGCTCTGGTGGCCCAGGCACACGCCCAGGATGGGCAGCTGGCCGGTGAAGCGCTGCAGCGCGGGCACGCACACACCGGCTTCGGCGGGTGAGCAGGGGCCGGGCGAAAGCACCAGGCGGTCGGGCTTCATGGCGGCGATCTCGTCGAGGGTGACCTCGTCGTTGCGCACCACCTTGACCTCTTCACCCAGTTCGCAGAAGTACTGCACCAGGTTGAAGGTGAAGCTGTCGTAGTTGTCGATCATCAGCAGCATGTGCGCTCTTTCCTGTGGAGTTCGTGAGGGGCGCTGGGCAGCCCCCGTTGTCCGGCCCGCTCGGAAACCCGCTTTGGATCACTGAACGGCCAGTGTCTTGGCGGATGGGGCGTCTGGCGCCTTCGAGGGCGCGATGGTTCGGTCAGTTCGCAGGCTTACGCCAACGCCGACGGCACAGGTCTGCTGAGGGAGACGAGGACACACGCATGCTGGACATTCTAGCCACCTCGGGCCACGGCGGCGCAGCCCGGCCATTTCACGCCGGTCCATCACCGCAGCAGCTCACCCGCGAATGCGGGGGCAGGTGGTGGCGGCGCACGACGGCCGTGGGCTAGCCCGGTTGAGTTTTCACCAGGAGTTCGATAGCGTTCGTTTCACATCAATCAATCGAGGGAGAGACCATGCGTTTCATCGCATCCTTGGGCGTCAGCGTGCTCGCGCTGACCGTGAGTTCCACCACCCTGGCGGCCGATCTGCTCGGCGTCACCGTTTCGGTGAACAACGTCCAGGCGAACATGATCAACCTGTCCACGGGTTCGTCCACGCCTGTTGTCCGTGAATGGACCCCGCCTACACCTTACAAAAACAACTGGGACTACGTGGCGCCCCACTGGTGGGGGATGCACACGTACCAGCACGGCGGCTCGCTCATGGACGGTGGGGGCGGTGCGATGACCGTCTCAGCCATCCCGATGCTGGCAACCCAGGGCCCGACCTACAGCGCCGGGGACAGCCAGGTGCAGATCCAGGCTGGGCCGGGTGCGGTGACCCTGAACGAGGCGCTCCAGAACACCGCAGAGATCAAGCAGGAGTTGGCCGCCCCTCGCTCGCACGGCCCCAACGCCACCAACGATGGCCCCAGCCCCTACAAGACGTCCATCAACTTCCAGGAAACCGACTTCCATTTTGACGACATGTCCTTTGAGGTCGGCGCGAACTCGGCCCTGGAGATCACCGCGCGAGTCACGATCACCCACCAAAGCGACCCCAGCATTTTTTCCACCGACGCGGCCCTTGCTCAGGCCTTTGGCAAGACGATCACCGGTGTCGACGCCGATGTTGGCGGGTACTTTGGCATGAGCCTGTCTTACGTTGACGGCGGTTGGGCTTATTCCGGCGTGCGCCCGGAGCTCACCAGCTCCGTCTCGCAAAAGGTGACATTCAGCAGCGGATACACCATCGATCACAAAGGGCTCGTCACCACCAGCGGCGACCAGGATGGCACCTTCATCGCCACCGTTCGTTTCGAGAACAAGAACTACCGCCCCGTGCTGGCCCAGCTGAAACACACCCTTGGCACCGACCTGAGCCTGTACACCCGCTTCGACCCCGCGCTGGTCAGCTCGGTTCCCGAGCCCGGCAGCTTCGCCCTGGCGGCGGTTGGCCTGGGCTTGATGGGTTGGCAGCGAGCACGCCGTCAAGGCGCTCAAAAAGCCCAAAAGGCTCCAAAGTCTCAGGAAGCAGCCCACCTCGTTTGAGGCGAAAAAGCCCAGGGCCACCGTCACCAAGGTGAGCAAACCTCGGTGACGGCCCCCCCCTCGGATGACTGCCCAAGGCGACGGGGTCAGGCCACGAGCTTGCTGCATGATCGGCGCTCTATGCCTGCACCACGCGCCCTCGCTGCTCGCCCTGCCACTCGCCCCGCCGCGCCACCCGGCGCCCCGGCCACCCTGCTGGGCCTGGAGCTGATGCGCTTCGTCTGCGCCCTGTCGGTGCTGCTGTGGCACTACCAGCACTTCTACGTGGTGGGGCCGGTCACGGCCGACATGACGCACGGCCACGCCGTGCAGCCCCTGGCGGGCTGGCTGGCGCCTTTTTACGGCCACGGCTGGCTGGGCGTGCAGGCCTTCTGGGCGCTGTCGGGCTTCATCTTCTTCTGGAAGTACGGGCAGGCGGTGGCCGATGGCAAGGTGGCCGCAGGCCGCTTCGCCTGGCTGCGGTTTTCGCGCCTGTACCCGCTGCACCTGGTCACCTTGCTGGCCATGCTGCCGCTGATCGCCTGGTACCGAGCCCAAACCGGGCAAGACTACGTCTACACCCACAACGACATGGCGCACTTCGTGCTGCAGCTGTTCCTGGCCAGCGACTGGGCTGGGCGCAGCGAGTGGTCGTTCAACGGACCCATCTGGAGCATTTCCATCGAGGTGCTGGCTTATGGCGTGTTCTTCGCGCTCAGCCGACTGGGCTGGGTGCGGCCCTGGCAGATCGGCGCGGTCATCGCGGTCACGGGCGCCATCTACGCGCTCAAGCTGACGCCACACCCGCTGGTGCTGTGCCTGTTCTTTTTCTACCTGGGCGGGCTCACGCACGCGGCTTGGCGGTGGCTGCAAGGCACCACCCTGGCGTTGCGGGGCTTGGCCCAAACCGGCATGGCCGTGGCGCTGGCACTGGGCACGGGCCTGGCGTTCATGGGCATGCTGCGCCCGATGTTCTACGTCGCCCTGCTGACGCCCGTGGCGATGCTGGCCTTGTTGGCACTGGTGCAGCCCCGCTCCGAACGCATCTCGCGCGGCCTGACCACGCTGGGCCACACCACCTACGCCAGCTACCTGCTGCACTTTCCGCTGCAGCTGCTGGTGGCCAACCTGAGCGGCGCCAACCCCGCCAACCTGCCCCTGCACTCGCCTTGGTGGCTGCTGGCTTACCTGGTGGCGACCTTCGGCCTGGCAGCGCTGACCTACCGCTGGCTCGAAGCCCCGGCCCAGGCTGCGCTGCGGCGTTGGTCAGACCACCGTCGTGTGAAAGCCTGATTCAGGCTCGACCTGGCTGACCAGGGTGGCGCGAGCCAGCCAACCCGTGGCTTCGTCGACGCTGAGCGGGCGGGCGTACAAGTAGCCCTGCAAGGCGTGACAACCCGCCTCGCGAGCGGCACGGGCGTGCTCGGGGGTCTCCACGCCTTCGGCCACCACGTCGAGATCGAGCACCGAGGCCAGGTCGCAGATGGCCTTGACCACGGCCACGGCCTCGGTGTTGGGCATCGGGTCAATCAGCGATCGGTCGATCTTGACCGTCTGCAGCGGCAGGCTGCGCAGCATGTTCAGCGACGAAAAGCCGGTGCCGAAGTCATCGAGCGCCACCTCCACGCCCTGCTCGCGCAACAGCTTGATGTGGGCCATGGCCTGGTCCATGTGCGTGACGGCGGCCGTCTCGGTGATCTCCAGGGTCAAGGCGCGCGGCGGCAGGCTGTGTTGCCTGAGCGTCTGCATGACCTGGGCGGGGAAGTTGGCATCCAGCAACTGCAGCGGCGACACGTTGACCGCCACCGGCACGATGCGCAGGCCCGCCTGGCGCCAAGCCGCGAGCTGTCTGCAGGCCTCGCTCAAAATCTGCGCACCCAAAGGCACGATCAGGCCGGTGCGCTCGGCCGCAGGGATGAAGTCCAGCGGGCTGACGCGGCCGATGCCCGGTCGGTCCCAACGCACCAGGGCTTCGAAACCGATGAGCTCGCCCCGCTGCGCACACACCTTGGGCTGGTAGACCAGCGTGAACTCGTGGTTCTGCAAGGCCGCTCGCAGGGCTTGTTCGGCGTTGAAGAAAGCGGCCATGCCTTGCTTGATCTGGTCGGCGGCGAACTGCACCGAGGTGCCTGGCAGGCGCTTGGCCTCGTGCATGGCGGCGTGGGCAGCCTGCAGCAGTTGCTCGGGCCCCTGCGCCGAAGAAGGGTGCGTGGCCACGCCCATCGACACGTCGATGTAGAAGCGGTGCTCGCGCACGGTCAGCGGCTCGCTGAGCAGGCGGCGAATGGTGTGGGCCAGGTCGGTGGACACGCGCGCCGGATCGCCCTGGGCCGGCGCCAGCAGGGCGAACTCGTCCTCGCCCAGTCGCATGACCTCGGCGCGGTCCTGCAACCGGTCGCGAAGCAGGTGGGCCACGCCGATCAGCACCTCGTCGCCCACCCGGTGACCATGGGCCTCGTTGAAAAACTTGAAGCGATCGACGTCGAGCAACAGCAGCACGAAGCCGTCCTGGTCCCAGTCCTCGAAGCAGGTGCCCAGGCGGCGCAGCAGCGCAGCCCGGTTGGGCAGACCGGTGAGTTCGTCGTGGCGCGAGCGCCATTGCAGGGCCTGGGCGGCGGCCTGCTGGGCGGTCTCGTCCGAGACCACGACCTGCAGCGCCTTCTGACCATCCCAATCGACCTGCCAGGCCTTGTAGCGCAGGTGCAGTCGGCGGCCGTCGAGCGAGAGGCGCTCACCGCCCCACTCGGCCTGCTCCATCTGTCCACGGATGACCTGCGTGGCCATGTCGGTGGCGGCTTCGCGATCGGTGGCCGGCACGGTGCGAGCCACCCACTCGGGCGAGAAAATCTCGGGCACCTCGGCCACCGCGTCCATGCCGAAGATGCGCCGAAACGCCGGGTTGGCGTAGGTGACCATGCCCCGGCGCACCACGGCCACGCCCTGGTGCGAGCGCTCCGTCAAAGCAAAGAACCGGTCTTTGAGCCGGTTGGCGCGCGCCGCCGAACGCACCATGGCCGCGTACAGCAGCGCCAGGCAAAGCGTCAGGCGCAACACCGCCGCGACGGTGGATTGAACGGGAGCGGCCGCCTCCCCGCCGAACACGAAGCTGAAGTGGTTCAGGCCCAGCAACACCAGCACGATGCCCACGGTGCGCTGGCTCAAGCCACCACCCCACAACCAGCGGCAAACCACCAGGCCGACCAGGGTGTTGAGCGCTGCCACGCCGGCTTGCGCCAGTTGGATGTCGACCAGCAGCAGGCCGCCGTACAGCGCCGACTGACCGAAGAACAGCGCCGGTGCCGCGTGACGCGGCCAGCGCTTGCGCGAGAGGTGCGCCAACCCCGCGACCAACAAGGTCAGCGAACCGGCGGCCACGCCGATCAACCCGAGGGCACCGAGCATGTGCAAGGCCGGCTGAGGCTGCCCCCAAGCCCAGTAGGCCACCGGGTTGAAGCAGTAGACGAGGTGCGCAAACCCCAACAGCGCCGCGAAGATCAGCGAACGATCCTTGCGCCAGACCAGCAGCAGGGCGCTGCCGGTGACCAGCATCACGGCGATGAAAAAAACAAAGGGGTACAGCACGGTCTGGAAGGCCTGCGCAAAGCAGGCTGTCTTGGTCTTCCAGAATCGGTCATCGCCCCATCCCGGGGCATGGGTGGAATCCCGCCTGAGGTGTTGAACAATGCCGGAATCCACCCCCCTGATCCGAGGATCCGGACATCAGACATGTCCGCTCCCCGAATGCGGGCGAATCAAAGGCCTTGTTCGACCATCTCGGCCGCGCGCACCACGGCGCGGGCCTTGGCCTCGGTCTCTTTCCATTCGAGCTCGGGCACCGAATCGGCCACCACGCCGGCGCCAGCCTGCACATACAGCACCTGGTCCTTGATGACGCCGGTGCGGATGGCGATGGCCACGTCCATGTCACCCGCGAAGCTCAGGTAGCCGACGGCACCGCCGTAGACACCGCGCTGCACGGGTTCCAGCTCATCGATGATCTCCATGGCGCGGATCTTGGGCGCGCCGCTGAGCGTGCCCGCCGGGAAGCTGGCGCGCAGCACGTCCAGGCCGCTCATGCCGTCTTTGAGCGCGCCCTCGACGTTGCTGACGATGTGCATGACGTGCGAGTAGCGCTCGATGCCGAAGGCCTCGGTCACCTTGACCGAGCCGGTCTTGGCGATGCGGCCGATGTCGTTGCGCGCCAGGTCGATCAGCATCACGTGCTCGGCGCGCTCCTTCGGGTCGGCCAGCAGCTCTTTCTCATTGGCCACGTCGGCCTCGGGCGTGGCGCCACGCGGGCGCGTGCCGGCGATCGGGCGGATGGTCACCGTTTCGCCGCCCTCGGTGTTCTTCTCCTGGCGCACCAGGATCTCGGGGCTCGAGCCCACGACATGGTGGTCACCCATGTCGTAGTAGTACATGTAGGGGCTCGGGTTGAGCGAGCGCAGCGCGCGGTAGAGCGTCAGCGGCGAGGCGGTGAAGCGCTTTTGCAGGCGCTGGCCGATGACGACCTGCATGCAGTCGCCCGCGGCGATGTATTCCTTGCAGCGCAGCACTGCCGCCTCGAAATCTTCCTTGGCGAAATGCCGCTCCACAGGATGGGATTCGGTCGGTGTCACGGGCGGCACGGGCACGACGGCGTTCAGGCGGGCTTGCAGCTCGCCCAGGCGGTCGACCGCGCGGTCGTAGGCGCCAGGCAGGGCCGGGTCAGCGTAGACGATGAGGAACAGGCGGTCGGCCAGGTTGTCGATGACAGCGAGCTCCTCGCACTGCAGCAGCAGGATGTCGGGCGTGCCGATGCCACCGGGTTTGTGCGTTTTGGCCAGGCGCGGCTCGATGTGGCGCACCGTGTCGTAGCCGAAGTAGCCGGCCAGGCCACCGCAAAAGCGCGGCAGGCCCTGGGGAACGGCGGCCTTGAAGCGCCCTTGATAGGCCTCGATGAAGTCCAGCGGGTTGGCTTCATGCGTTTCGACCACGGTGCCATCGGTGACGACCTCGATGTGGCGGCCGGTGGCGCGCACCAGCGTGCGGGCCGGCAGCCCCACGAAAGAGTAGCGCCCGAAGCGCTCGCCACCCACCACCGACTCGAGCAGGAAGCTCAAAGGCTTGCCCTGCGTGAGCTTGAGGTAGAGCGACAGCGGGGTGTCGAGGTCGGCCAGGGCCTGGGCGACCAGGGGGATGCGGTTGTGGCCCTCAGCGGCCAATGCGTCGAATTCGGAACGGGTGATCATGGTGGTGGGCCTCCGAGCCCCAGGGCACAAAATGGGCTCGCCGGCCCGGTGCCACGGTGATGTGTCGTCTCTGTCCCTCACCCTTTTTGGTGATCTGGGCACCTCGCGCCGGCTGCGTTTACCAGCGCTTACCCATTTCGCCAGGTGAGACCTTTGGCGGTGGGGGCGGGCACCTATCATCGCGCCGCTCACCCACAAAAAACCTTCAGGCAGGCATCAGCATCGCCAGGGCCATGCCCCCCGGTCATGCGGACCTTTGGTCTGTTTGCGTGAGACGAACATGAATCCAGTGTAGCAGGGGGTCGGTCGCGCGCCAGGTCGGCATCGGCAGGCGGCCATTCCCCCTCATTCGACCGGCGGGACATCCCTAAGGACCAGGGAAAACGAAGGTTGTGTGACGCGCCGCACGGGTAACAATTCATTACGGATCTCCGGATCCATCCAACGACGAGAGAGACACACCATGAAGCTGAACCTGGCATCTCCGGCGCCCGCCGGCGCTCGCCTCCTCTGCGGTCTGGCCGCAGGGCTCGCCATGGGTCTGACGAGCGTGAGCAGTGTTTGGGCCCAAGCCGCCAACACGGTGGGCGTGCACTACCAACCCACCGTCAAGGTGGAAGGCGTGCCCCTGACGCTCAACGGCACGGGCGTGTCCTACCGCGCGGTGGCCAAGCTCTACACAGTGGGCCTGTACGTGCCCCAGAAGACCAACAAGGCCGAGGTCGTGTTCTCGACCAACGGCCCCAAGGAGCTGCGCTTCGTGATGCTGCAAGGCATGCGCGTGGACGAAATCGGCAAGGTCATCACCCGCGGCATCGAGGCCAACAGCCCGCGCCAGGAGTTCTTCAGCCTGATCCCGTCCATCCGCATCATGGGCGAACAGTTCTCGCGCATCCGTCGCCTGAACGCCAACGACACCCTGTCGGTGGAGTACGTGCCCAAGCGTGGCACGGTGTTCTACGTCAACGGCCAGCCCGCCGGCCTGCCGATCGCCGACGCGAACTTCTTCCCCGCCATCCTGCGCGTTTGGCTGGGCACCAACCCGACCACGCAAGACCTGAAAGACGCGCTGCTCGACCACCGCGCTCAGCCGGTGCTGGAAGCGCTGCTCTGATCGGCCGTCGCCCTTCCTGGGCAAGCTGACGTGACAACGGGGCCTTCGGGCCCCGTTTGCGTTGGTGGGTGGGCTGGGTGGATCAACCGCGCGCAGTCAGCCCGCGAACAACTTCGCCCAGTCGACCTGATCCAGTCGGTTCACGTGCGCCAGCGCCGGCACCTCGGTGATCGGGTGGCCGTGGTTGTAGCCATGGGTCACCAGCAGCACCGGGCAGCCGGCGGCGCGGGCGGCCTGCGCGTCGTTGCTGGAGTCGCCCACCATCAGCGTGGCAGCGGGTTCACTTCCCAGGGCCTCGCAGGTTTTGAGCAGGGGCAGCGGGTCGGGCTTCTTGCGCGCAAAGGCATCACCGCCGAACACGTGCCGGAAGTGGCCGCGCAGGCCTTTGAGCTTGAGCAGCTGCTCGGCGAAGGCGGTGGGCTTGTTGGTCAGGCAGGCCAGGGGCACGCCGAGCTCGCGCAGTTGATTCAGCCCTTCGGGCACACCGGGGAAGACATCGGCATGCTGGCCGTTGAGGCGGTCGTAATGGCGCTGGTAGTGCTGCCAGGCTTCGGGCACGGCTTGGACTGCCTCGGGCGAATCATCGGGCAGGCCCCAGGCATGGGCCAGGCTGCGGCGCAACAGGTCGTCGGTGCCCTTGCCCACGGTCAGCGAGAGGAACTCGCGGTCCACACGGGCCAGCTCGATGGGGTGGCAGCCCATGTCGGCCAGGGTGTGCTGGAGCACGACGTGGAAGTCGCCGAGGGTGTCGACCATGGTGCCGTCCAGGTCGATGATGGCTGCACGGAGAGTCGGGGTGGAGGTCACGGACATCAGCAAAGGCCCGATCGGGGCGTGGATGAAGTGGTGGCGAAAATGGGCTGGTGCATTGTGCCGCTGCCCCGCGAACAGGGGCCCGTGCCCCGTGCAGACCCCACGGAATGCCCCCGTTCTAGGGTCCAACCCTAATTTGACAATCGTCCTTTTCAAATATAAAGTGCACACACTCGTTATCACATTGCAGCCGGGGCCCGCTTGCCTCTCATCAAGCACCTGCCGGCCGGCCCCCTGACCTCGCAAACGGAGACTCCCCACATGGCTGAACACTTTGACGTCCTGATCGTGGGCGCTGGCCTGTCCGGCATCGGCGCTGCCCGCCACCTCAAGACCCAATGCCCCGGCAAGACGTTTGCCATCCTGGAAGGCCGCGACACCATCGGCGGCACGTGGGACCTGTTCCGCTACCCCGGCATCCGCTCCGACTCGGACATGTACACCCTGGGCTACAACTTCAAGCCCTGGACCGAAAAGCAGGTGATTGCCGATGGCCACCGCATCCGCCACTACATCCAGGAAACGGCCAGCGAGAACGACATCCAGCGCCACATCCGCTTTGGCAGCAAGGTGACCTCGGCCGACTGGCGCAGCGAAACCGCCACCTGGACGGTGACCGTGCAGAAGAAGTCGGGCGAGACCGTGCAGCTGAGCTGCAACTGGCTGATGATGTGCTCCGGCTACTACAACTACGAAGAAGGCTTCACGCCCGAATTCAAGGGCCGCGAAGACTTCAAGGGCCAGGTCATCCACCCGCAGTTCTGGCCTGAAAACCTCGACTACAGCGGCAAGCGCGTGGTCGTGATCGGCTCCGGCGCCACCGCCATCACCCTGATCCCGTCGATGACGGACAAGGCCCGGATGGTGACCATGCTGCAGCGCACGCCCAGCTACGTGATCTCGGTGCCGCAGTTCGATCCGATGGTGCGCTTCCTGCTGAAGTTCCTGCCCGAGATGACGGTCTACAACATCAGCCGCGCGCGCAACAACTTCATCACGCAGCTGATCTTCAAGCTCTCGCGCAAGTACCCCAACGCCGTGCGCAAGTTCCTGCTCAAGCAGGTGAAGATGCAGGTCGGGCCGAACTTCGACATGAAGCACTTCACGCCGCCCTACAACCCCTGGGACCAGCGACTGTGCGCCGTGCCCAATGGCGACATGTTCAAGGCCATCAAGCGTGGCAAGGCCAACGTGGTGACCGACCACATCGACCGCTTCGTGGGCAACGGCATCAAGCTGAAGTCGGGCCAGACCCTGGAAGCCGACATCATCGTGACGGCCACCGGCCTGAACCTGCGCCTGTTCGGCGGCATGACGATGAGCGTGGACGGCAAGGCCATCGAGATGAACCAGCACATCTCGTACAAGGGCCTGATGTTCAGCGACATCCCCAACTTCTCGAACACGCTGGGCTACACCAACGCCTCGTGGACGCTCAAGGCCGACCTGATCGCCGAGTACGTCTGCCGCCTGCTCAAGCACATGGACAAGACGGGCACGCGCATCGCCGTGGCCGAGCGCAAGGACCCCAACGTCAAGCCGGCGCCGCTGCTGGACATGACCTCGGGCTACGTGGCCCGCGCCGAGGCCCACCTGCCCAAGGGCGCCGACCGCGCACCTTGGAAGCTTTATCAGAACTACGCGCTGGACATGGACCAGCTGCGCAATGGCAAGCTGGAAGACGGCGTGATGGCCTTCCTCAAGCCGCACGTGGCGGGTGGCAGCGCCACCGCTCAGCGCAAGGCGGCTTGACGCCCGAGGCGAGCCCTCGACCTCAAAACACCCCGGCCCCGTGCCGGGGTTTTTGTTTTCACCGGGGCCTGAGCTGCCCCAGCAGCTGGTCGCCCAGTTGGCGCGCCAGGGCGTCGTCGGGCAGGCAAACCTCGATGCCCAGCTCCTGCTTGAGCAGGCGGGCTTCTTCTTCGTTGCCACCCAGCGCCACGATGCGCACCCCGGGGTTGAGCTCACGCGCGATGTCCACCATCGTTCGCGTGCGCAGGCTGTCGGGCTGGTTGATCAGCAGGGCAACGGCTTTGGCGATGTGCGCCTGGATCAGGGTGGTGGGGTCCATCAGGTCGCCCGCCACCGCGGGGATGTGCTCGGCGCGCAGGGCCTCGACCACCTCTCGGCTTTCGTCGGCCACCACGTAGGACAAGCCTTGCTCACGCAGGCGCTGTGCCACCTGGCGCCCGACCCCGTCATGGCCCACCAGCACCACCAGGTCCTGCACACGCGACATGTCGACGTGTCGGGGCAACTGGGCCAGGGGGTCGTCACGCAAGGCCAGCCGGCGCGCCAGGGCCGAGCGAGATTGCAGCCACTCGGTCAGCGGCACGCTGGCGCCGAACAGCGCCGAATTGGCGGCGATCGACAGCAGTGCAGCCACCAGCACCAGGTCCTGGCCTTCCTTGGGCAACAGCCCCAGGCTCGACCCCAAGCCTGCCAGGATGAACGAGAACTCGCCGATCTGGGCCAGGCTCAGGCCCACCGTCAGCGCTGTGCTCAGCGGGTAGCGAAACAGCAGCACCAGGGCCACCGCCGCCAGGGTCTTGCCCAGCACGATGACGGCCACCGTGGCGGCCAGCTTGCCCGGTGACTGCCACAACACGCTCGGGTCGAACAGCATGCCCACCGAGACAAAAAACAGCACCGCAAAAGCATCGCGCAGGGGCAGCGACTCGTCGGCCGCGCGGTGGGCGAACTCGGACTCGCGCATCATCATGCCGGCGAAGAAGGCGCCCAGCGCGAACGACACGTCGAACAGCTTGGCCGCGCCAAAGGCCACGCCCACGGCTGCGGCCACCACGCACAGCGTGAACAGCTCGCGCGAGCCCGTGGACGCCACCCACCACAGCATGCGCGGGAACACGCGCCGCCCGATGATCAGCATGGTGGCCACGAAGGCCAGCACCTTGGCCAGCGTCCAGCCCACGGTGATGACGATGTCTTGCGGCGTCTGGGCATCGGTGCCGCCCTGGCTGGCCGCAAGCAAGCCGGCGAACACGGGCAGCAGCACGAGCACCAGCACCATCACCAGGTCTTCGACCACCAGCCAGCCCACGGCGATGCGGCCGTTGGCCGTCTCCAGCAGGCCGCGCGCTTCGAGCGCCTTGAGCAACACCACCGTGCTGGCCACCGACAGGCACAGCCCGAACACCAGCGAGCCGCCCACCGACCACCCCCAGCTCGCCGCCAGACCAAAGCCCATGCCCACGGCCACCGCGATCTGAACAATGGCCCCCGGGATGGCAATGCGACGCACGGCCAGCAAGTCGGCCACCGAAAAGTGCAGGCCGACACCGAACATCAGCAGCATGACGCCGATCTCGGCGAGCTGGCTGGCCAAGGCCATGTCGGCGACAAAGCCCGGCGTGCCCGGCCCGATGACGATGCCCGCCAGCAGATAACCCACCAGCGGGGGCATGCGCAGGCGAGCGGCTGCAAAACCGAACACCAGGGCCAGGCCGAAACCGACGGCGATGGTGGAGATCAAGCTGACGTCATGGGGCATGGCAGCGAGGTTACACTGCGAAGGTCATCGGGGAGTAGCCGCTCTTCGCCGCACCCACCGGGCTTGGCCCGTGCTTGCGGACACCTGGCTGGCGTCAACACACTTGGTCCGCAGACCATGGCGCCAGCAGCCCTCGGGCCCAGCCCGATGGCCTGGCAAGACCTTTGACCACGCTGCACCCATCCTGGCCGGGGGGTGCGCCGTGGTCATGTGTCCCTGTCCCGGCCTGGGTGCCCCACATGCCCTTCTTCGAATCCTTCGCCGAGCCTTTCGCCGTCTCCACCGGCGTCGTCGCGCTCGCCGAAATCGGCGACAAGACCCAGCTGCTGGCCTTTTTGCTGGCCGCGCGTTTCAAAAAGCCCCTGCCCATCGTTGCCGGCATCTTCGTGGCGACCGTGCTCAACCACGCGCTGGCCGGTGCCCTGGGCGCCTGGATCACGACCACGCTGTCGCCAGAGGTGCTGCGCTGGGGCCTGGGCCTGTCCTTCATCGCCATGGCGGTGTGGACGCTGATCCCTGACGAGATCGAGGACGAAGAGGCGCAGGTCGCAGCACGCTTTGGCGTCTTTGGCGCCACCCTGCTGACCTTCTTCATCGCCGAGATGGGCGACAAGACGCAGATCGCCACCGTGGCCATGGCCGCGCGCTACGCCGACGCGGTCGCCGTGGTGGTGGGCTCGACCCTGGGCATGCTGATCGCCAACGTGCCGGCGGTGTACGCGGGCGACAAGCTGGCCGGGCGCATCCCGATGCGGCTGGTGCATGGCATCGCCGCGGGCATCTTCGCGCTGCTGGGCGCGGCCACCCTGATGGGCGCAGGGCAAAGCCTGGGGTTCTGAGCGCGGCCCTGCGCTGGGCTGATCAGAACCGGTAGGCCGGGTTCTTGGGGTCGAAGTCCAGGTCGGTGAAGGACTTGGGCTCGACACGCTCGTAGAGGATGCGCTCGCGGATCTCGCCCGACGCCGCCCACGATTCGATCTGCAAGGCCCAGGGCTGCTTGAGGTTCAGGCACACGCGGGTGCGCGCGGCATAAGCAGCCGGATCGGCAGCCCCCGGGGCCCAGGTCAGCGCGATGGTGCGCTGACCCGCCACCTTCAGCACCTCGACCTGGTCGGCACGCGTGCTGCGGCCCGCCGCGTTCTGGCGGCCGACCTCTCGGCCCAGCACCTCGGCCACGAAGTCGGGCCCGAGGTTGAGCACGGTGTGGTTGGAGTTCTGCTTGGGGATGCTGCCGTCCAGCGCGATCCATTTGGACACGAAGCCCAACACACCGCCCAGGTGCCCGTACATGGCGTCGGTGCGCTGGCGGGCGTCAAAGAGGATTTCCTGTCCGGCTTTCGGCCCGCCTGGCAACCACGCCATGTAGACCTGCTGCGGCTGGCGGCGCAGGCGGATGTGGTTGAGGAAGGGCTTGTCCTGCCATTCGCCACCGATGCGCTCCTGGCGCTGCATGCGGATCTCGAAGCCTTCGTGCTGACCGGCGCCCAGCTGCATGGCCGTGACCAGCACCTCGGTGGGCAGCTCGCGGAACAGGGTCAGCAGGGCGTCGTCGTCGAGCTTGTTGAGCTCACCGCCTTGCCAGCGTTGCAGCAAGGCCTTGGCTTGCTGACGCACGGATTCGGTTTGCCAGGGGCGAGCCTGGGCGTGGGCAGGCGCCAGGCCGGCGCTGCACAGCAAGGCGACGCCCGTGGACACGGACCAGGCCAGCACGCGACGGCGGCCGGGAGACGACAAGGCCGACTGCGCGGTCGGCGATACCAAGGCAGAAGCAGAAGCAGCGGCTGAGGACGCCATGGAGGGGGTGGCAAGGGTTCGCATCACGGCACCTGTTGGACGAAAAACATCAGCCGCCATCAGACCACGGCCCAAGCAGGGTTGACCCTGACGCAGGGCATGTCTCGCGTCAGAACGTTCACGCGTGGGGGTGGTGACACACCTCGCGAGCCGACCGCCCACCCCGCTGGGCAAGGCCCGCACCCTGGTGCAAGATGCTTCAGACCCTGTACCCCCAACCCAAAAGACAACCCAAAAGAGGAAGACAAGCATGCAAACGAAGGACAGCGTGTTCCTGGTCACTGGCGGCAGCTCCGGCCTGGGCGCGGCCACCGTGCAGATGGCCCTGGCCGCCGGCGCCCGCGTCGTCATCGCCGACCTGGCCCCGCCGCGCGACGGCGCCATCCCCCCCGATGCCGCCGACCGCGTGGCCTTCGTGGCCACCAACGTGACCGACGAAGCCGCTGGCCAGGCGGCTGTGGACACCGCCATGCAACGCTTCGGGCGCCTGGACGTGCTGGTCAACGCCGCCGGCATCGGCCCGGCTGAAAAGATCGTGGGCAAGAACGGCCCGCACCGGCTCGAGAGCTTTCGCCGCACCATCGAGGTCAACCTGATTGGCACCTTCAACATGATGCGGCTGGCGGCGCCGGCGATGATCGCTTCGGGCGCACCCGGTGGCGACACCGACCCGCACGCCTCGCAAGGCGTCATCGTCAACACGGCCTCGGTGGCGGCCTTCGACGGACAGATCGGTCAGGCGGCCTACGCGGCCTCCAAGGGCGGCGTGGTGGCCATGACCCTGCCCGCCGCGCGCGACCTGGCGCGTGACCGCGTGCGCGTGCTGACCATCGCGCCTGGCATCTTCGAGACGCCGATGCTGCTGGGCCTGCCGCAAGAGGTGCAGGACAGCCTGGGCCGCAGCGTGCCCCACCCGGCCCGCCTGGGCCGCCCGGCGGAGTACGCTTCGCTGGTGGGACACATCGTGGGCAACGATTACCTCAACGGCGAGGTGATCCGCCTCGACGGCGCCATCCGCATGGCCCCGAAGTGAGGCGCCACCAAGCGCCCCCCCACATCGCTGAGGAGTTGAGAATGCTCGATCCCGTTGTCATCCTGGCCGCGCGGCGCACCGCGATCGGCAGTTTCCAGGGCCAGTTCCAGGGCCTGTCGGCACCCATGCTGGGCGCCGCCGCCATCCGCGCGGCGATGCTGGACACCCACGTGCACGCCAGCGAGGTCGACGAGGTGCTGATGGGCTGCTGCCTGATGGCCGGCGTCGGCCAGGCCCCCGCGCGCCAGGCCCTGCTGGCCGCCGGCCTGCCCGACAGCGTGCCCGCCACGACGCTGACCAAGATGTGCGGCTCGGGCATGAAGACCGTGATGCTGGGCCACGACCAGCTGCTCGCCGGCACGGTGGGCGTGGTGGTGGCAGGCGGCATGGAGTCGATGACGCATGCGCCCTACCTGCTGCCCTCGGCGCGCGGCGGCCAGCGCCTGGGTCACGGCCAGATGGTCGACCACATGTTCTTCGATGGCCTGCAGGACGCCTACGACGGCCAGTTGATGGGCGTGCACGCCGAGGCCACGGCCAAGGAGCTGGGCTTCACACGCGCCGAACAGGATGCCTACGCCCTGGCCTCGGTGCAGCGCGCGCAGGCGGCGGTGGCCGAAGGCCTGTTCGCGAGCGAGATCGCGCCCGTCACGATGAAGGTCAAAGGGGTGGAGCGCACCCTCGCCGTCGACGAAACCCCCGGCCAGTGCAAGCCCGAGAAGATCGCCACGCTCAAGCCCGCCTTCGGGGCCGATGGCACGGTGACGGCGGCCAGCTCGGCCTCGATCTCGGACGGTGCAGCGGCCCTGGTGCTCACCCGCGACAGCACCGCGCGCTCGCGCGACTGGCGGCCGATCGCGCGCATCGTTGGACACAGCACCCACGCCGGCCCCCCCGGGCGCTTCACCACCGCGCCCGTGGGCGCCATCCGGCGCCTGTTCGACCTCACCGGCTGGACGGACGAAGACGTCGACCTCTACGAGATCAACGAAGCCTTTGCCGTGGTCACGCTGATCGCCATGCGCGAGCTGAAACTCAGCCCCGACAAGGTCAACGTGCGCGGCGGCGCCTGCGCCATGGGCCACCCCATCGGCGCCACCGGCGCGCGCATCCTCGTCACCCTCATCCACGCCCTGCAACAGCGCGGCTTGCAACGCGGCGTGGCCGCCCTGTGCATCGGCGGTGGCGAGGCCACGGCCATGGCCATCGAACTGCTTTGAATGAACCCCGCATGAGCCACGACACCCTGCTCACCGAAGACCAGCGCCTGGTGCGCGACGCCGCCCGCGATTTCGCGCAGTCGGTGCTGGCCCCCCATGCCGCGCAATGGGACCGCGACGCCGCCTTGCCCGACGAGGTCGTGCGCCAGATGGGCGAGCTCGGCCTGCTGGGCATGCTGGTGCCCGAAGAACAAGGCGGCAGCAAGACCGACGACCTGGCCTACGCCCTGGCCATCGAAGAAATCGCCGCCGGTTGCGCCGCGTGCTCGACGCTGATGAGCGTGCACAACTCGGTGGGCTGCGTGCCGATCCTGCGCTTCGGCACGGCGGCGCAGCAGGCGCAGTGGCTGCCCCGGCTGGCCTCGGGCGAGGTCATCGGCGCCTTCTGCCTGACCGAGCCGCAAGCCGGCTCCGAGGCCGATGCGCTGCGCACGCGTGCCGTGCTCGAAACAGGCCCTGATGGCGACCACTGGGTCCTCACCGGCGCCAAGCAGTTCATCACCAACGGACGCCGCGCCGGCATGGCCATCGTCTTCGCGGTGACCGACCCGGAGCTGGGCAAGAAGGGCCTGTCGGCCTTCATCGTGCCCACCACCACGCCCGGCTTCGTGGTCGAGCGCGAAGAGCACAAGATGGGCATCCGCGCCTCGGACACCTGCGCCATCTCACTGCAAGGTGTGCGCGTGCCGGCAGACCACATGCTGGGCCAGCGCGGCGAGGGCCTGAAGATCGCGCTGTCCAACCTCGAAGGCGGGCGCATCGGCATCGGGGCGCAGGCGGTGGGCATCGCCCGCGCGGCGCTGGATGCGGCGCGCGCCTACGCACGGGAGCGCACGCAGTTCGGCAAGCCGATCGCCGAGCACCAGGCCATCTCGCAGCTGCTGGCCGACATGCACACGCGCTTGAGCGCCGCCCGGCTGATGGTGCACCACGCCGCGCGCCTGCGCATGGCCGGCGTGCCCTGCATCTCGGAGGCCTCGCAGGCCAAGCTGATGGCGTCCGAGACCGCCGAGTGGGTGTGCTCGCAGGCCATCCAGGTGCATGGCGGCTATGGCTACCTGCAGGACTACGCCGTCGAGCGCCATTACCGCGACGCCCGCATCACGCAGATCTACGAAGGCACCAGCCAGATCCAGAAGATCGTGATCGCGCGACAGCTCTGAGGGGCGCGCCAGCCGCACCGGATGCAACAGATGCGCCGGATGCGGCAAGATCACGGCACCGCCTGGCCCCGCACACGGCACGGGCTCCATCGCATTCATCGCCCAAGGACCTCGACATGATCGAACTCAACATCGACGGCGGCGTGGCCACCGTCACCCTCAACCGCCCGCCCGCCAACGCCTTCAGCCGCGAAGGCCTGCTCAAGCTGCGTGACACGGTGCAAGCGCTCGAAGCCAACCCCGCCGTGCGCGCCCTGGTGATCACCGGCTCGGGCCCCAAGTTCTTCAGCGCCGGCGCCGACCTCAACACCTTCGCCAGCGGCGACAAGGCCGTGGCACTCGACATGATCTCGGCCTTCGGCCTCGCCTTCGAAGCCCTGGCCGAGACCCACCTGGTCACCGTGGCCGCCATCAACGGCTTCGCCATGGGCGGTGGCCTGGAGTGCGCACTGGCCTGCGACATCCGCATCGCCGAAACGCACGCGCAGATGGCCCTGCCCGAAGCCACCGTGGGCCTGCTGCCCGGCGGCACCGGCACGCAGACCCTGCCCTGGCTGGTGGGCGAAGGCTGGGCCAAGCGCATGATCCTGACGGGCGAGCGCGTGGACGCGGCCACGGCCCTGCGCATCGGGCTGGTGGAAGAGGTGGTGGAGCAAGGCGAGGCCCTGGCCAAGGCCCAGGCCATCGCCCAGCGCGTGGGCAAGCAGAGCCCGGACAGCGTGCGCGCGTGCAAAGCCTTGGTGCACCAGGCCCGCGCCGGCGTGCCGCGTGGCGCCGCGCTCGCGGCCGAGCGCGAGGCCTTCATCCGCCTCTTCGATGGCGCCAACCAGCGCGAAGGCGTCAACGCCTTCCTGGAAAAGCGCAGCGCCAGCTGGCAGTGAAACCAGAGGGGCCGCGAGGGGTGAAAAAAAAGGCCGATCAGCTTTCGCCGATCGACCTTGCCTGAACGGGATCTTCGTCCCTCGCTTTTTCTCTCCACCCTCTTTGATGCCCGACTGCGTTCCAGGCCGAAGCCCCTGACGCAACCGTGGTTTGCGTCATCCACTATACGAAGGACGCCAAGGATTCCATCCCCCCTGAAAGTGGGCACCTTGTCAGCAAATGTCAGCAAACCACGGGAAAACCACGTCATTTTTCGGATCGTGACGCCGGCCTGATGTCGATCAATCTGACCACATCCGTCGGCCGATTCGGGCCGTGATCGGGGGGGGGGCCGTGCGCCGCACCCGGAACGCCTTCGTCTACGATCCGCAAACGGGTCCGCGAGGACACGAACGCGTCTGCAAAGGAGTGACATGCTGCTGGAGGCCCTGACATCCGTTCGAGACCTGGGGCGCCTGCAGGAAATCGCCTCGGTGCTGATCCGCTATGGCTTTGGCGACGTGGTGCGTCGCCTGGGCCTGGCCAACCTGCTCGAGAAAGCTGGCCACGCCCTCCACTGGGAAGACGCCGAGGCCTACGCCCACATGCCACCGCCCCAGCGGGTGCGCCGGGCCCTCGAGGAGCTGGGCACCACCTTCATCAAGCTCGGCCAGATCCTGTCGACGCGTGTCGACCAGTTCGAGCCGGACTGGATTGCCGAGTTCGGTCAGCTCCAGGACAACACCCCCGCCAGCCCCTGGCCCGAGGTGTTGGCCCAGCTCACCGAAGACCTGGGCGCACCACCTGACACCCTGTTCGCTCACTTCGACCCCGCGCCCCTGGCCGCAGGCTCCATCGCCCAGGTGCATGCGGCGCGGCTCGAGGATGGCACCGAGGTGATCGTCAAAGTACGGCGCCCGGGCATCAAGCCCAAGGTCGAAGCCGACCTGCGCTGGCTGGCCCGCCTGGCCGCCACCCTGGAGGCCGACCACCCCGAACTGCGTGCCTACCAGCCCCGCGAGATGGTGCGGCAGTTCGCCCGATCGCTGCACCGCGAACTCGACCTGGCCAACGAGGGCCGTCAGTCGGACCGCATCGCCGCCAACTTTCGCGACTGGCACGACGGTGACAGCGCAGGCGCGGCCACCATCGTCATCCCTCGCATCCACTGGCTCTGGACCCGCGAGCGCGTGTGCGTGCAGGACCGCGTCCAGGGCATCCCCGGGCGGCGGCTGGATCTGGTGGACGCCGCCGGCCTCGACCGCAAGCTGCTGGCCCGGCGAGGCGCCCGGGCGGTGCTCAAGATGATCGTGCAGGACGGCCTCTTCCACGCCGACCCGCACGCCGGCAATGTGTTCTACCTGCCGGACAACCGCATCGCCTTCATCGACTTCGGGATGGTGGGTCGCTTGAGCACCGCGCGGCGCGACGAACTCATCCGCCTGCTGGTGGGCCTGGTGCAGCGCGACCCGCAGGCGGTGGCCGACGTCATGCTGGACTGGGCAGGCGAGCACGCCACCGACGAAGAGGGCCTGGTGATGGACCTGCAGGCCTTCGTCGACACCTACCATGGCCTCACCCTGCAGCAGATCAACCTGGCGACCATGCTGTCCGAGGTGACCGCGCTGCTGCGCCAGCATCACCTGGCCCTGCCCGCCGACCTGGCGCTGCTCTTCAAGTCCTTCATCACCCTCGAAGGCATGGGGCGCTCGCTCGACGGCGACTTCAACATGGCCGAGGAGGCCTTGCCCCTGCTGAAGGCCTCGGTGCGGGCGCGCTACCGGCCCAAGGCGCTGATGCAGCGCGGCTGGCGCGCGCTCGACGAGACGCTGTCGCTCATCGGGGGGCTGCCGAGTGACCTGGCCCGGCTGCTGCGCGCGGCCCGCCGGGGCCGCCTCGAGGTGCACATCGACATCGCCAACCTCAACCGCGTGGGCAACCAGGTGGAGTCGGCGCTCAACCGGCTGGTGGTGGGGCTGGTGGTCGCCGCGCTCATCGTGGGCTCGTCCATCGTGATGACGGTGCCCGGCGGCCCGACCCTGTTGGGCCTGCCCTTCTTCGGATTGCTGGGCTTCGTGGGCGCCACGCTGGGCAGCCTGTGGCTGATTGGCTCGATTTCGCGCAGCGCCAAAGCAAAACGGCTCAGCGAGCGGTCCGAAGACCTCCACTGAGCCGTTCGCCCTGCACCCGCCGGGGAGCACAGGGCAAGGGGGCAGGCGATGGCGCCTGCGCCGATCAGGCTTGCTGGCGACGACGCGAAGCGATGCCACCGACGGCGGCGAGGCCGGCGATCAGCATGGCCACCGACGAGGCCTCAGGCACCGGCGAGGTGACCTTGGTGACGTTCAGGCCGGCCAGGTAGTAGTCTTCCGGCGACTTGAACTTGGCGTAGCCGAAGGTGAAGGTCTTGCCGACCAGGGCGCTGCCGAAGGTGACCGGCTGGCCACCTTGGGTGCCGAAGCTGTATTCGACGAACTTGCCACCGTCGACCGACAGGGTGAAGCCGTCCCACTTGTCGAGTTCGTGGGTCAGGTTGTAGGTCTTGCGGTCATCGGGGAAGAAGAACAGCTGGCTGAGGCTGACCTGGTTGTCAAAGGCCAGGGTCAGGGTTTCCTTGTGCGAGCTCAGCGAGTAGTTGCCGTCGGCGATGACGAACTTGCCGTGCTTCTGGAAGCCGGTGACCACGCCCAGGCCGGCGTTGTTGTAGTTGCTGTGGTTGACCAGGGCCAGCTTGTCGAAGTCAGCGCCGTCCTGGGCGGTGACGGTCAGCTTGCCAACCGAGGTGTTGTAGGTCAGAGCGGTCGAGCAGGTGCCTTGACCCGCGCACAGGTTGCTGCCCGCGTAGCCAGGGGTGGAGTCGTTCAGGACCGACGAAGCGCCAGCCAGGGTGCCGTTGGTGAACGAAACGATGGCGGCCTGGGCGGCGGTGGTGCCGGCGAGGGCCAGCCCCAGGGCGAGGGCGATGCGGGAGAAGACCATGAGGAGGTTCCTGCGGGTTTGAACTGCGATGGGGTGAACGATACAGAAGGTAACGCGCCCCTGTCACCTCGGTTGACTCCCATGAATCAGCGGGGGATTTCCCCAGGGGGCGCCCGCCCGTGTGAACTGGGTCACGGCCGCAGCCCCTCTTTTCACCTGGCGAGATGAGCCCCCTGCAAATGGGGGGTACCTTCGACATCGGTGCGAACCGGCTCGACATGCCACTGGCGCACCCCGCTGCGGTCAACCGAGAAGAACAGCATCCAGCCCCTGCGGTGCGAAAGGCTGTCGAAGCCGTCGAACACGAAGTTGCCCAGGCTGTAGACGATGGGCTTGCCCCGGTAGACCTCGGCGTCCTGCACCACGTGCGGGTGGGTGCCCACCACCGCGTCGGCACCGGCATCGATCATGCGGCGAGCGAGCTGGCGCTGACGGTCGTTGGCCACCGGGTCGTCTTCGGTGCCCCAGTGCATGAAAGGGATGACGAGGTCGGCGCGGTGCTCGGCCCGCGCACGCCGGATGTCCTCGACCACCCGTTCGTCTTCGCTCCAGGCGCTGCCGGGCAGGTCGACGTCCGCCTCGAAGCTGCGCGGGAAGAACTCGTTGTAGGCCAACAGCGCGATGCGCAGGCCCTGGCGCTCGAGCACGAGCGGCCGGTGGGCCTCGCTGAGGTTGCGCCCCCCGCCCACGCGCTGGATGCCCTGGGCGTCGAGGTGGCCGAGCATCTCGGCGAAGGCCTCGCGGCCGAAATCGCCCACGTGGTTGTTGGCCACCGAGACCACGTCGAGGTGCCGCTTGAGCACGGGCAGCACCGCCGGGTCGGCGCGGAAGGTCCAGGGCTTGTTGAGCGCCTGACCGCCGCGGGCGACCACGCACTCGAGGTTGCCGATGCGCACGTCCGCCTGACGCAGCCGCGCGGCCACGTGGGCAAACGGATCGCGGCCCGAGGCCAGCACCCGGCCCGGGCCATCGGCCAGCATCACGTCACCGACGAAGGCCAGGCGCACGGTGGGCCCGGCATCGGCCCCGGGGGTGCCCCCCGAATTCCCTGCCGCCGCAGGCACCACGGGCTCGGGACGCCAGAGCGGCGGCAGCCCGCCGGCCGGCTCGGTGGCTTGAAGCCGCGCCACACCGCTGGGCCCGGGCGGCGGCCCGGGGCGCACGGCACAGCCATACACCAGCTCGCGCCCGAGCACCGCCGAGTACACGTGCTGCCAGCCGGTGAGCGCGGGGGCCTCCTGGCCCTCGGGCCACGGCGGGGTGCGCTTGAACTGCTGGACCATGGGCTCCTGATCGGCCTCGCGATCGAACACCTGGGTGGTCACGTGGCCGATGTGCCCCGGTCGCTCGGGGTCGACCCGCGCGATCGCCCGGAACGCGAAACGCCGTCCCAGGTCGAGTCGGGGCGATTGCAGGGCCTGGTGGGTGGGAGCGGCGTCGACGTGCCAGACCTGGCTGGCGTAGCGAACCTCGCAGTGCAGGTGTTCGGCCGGGTCGACAGCCGGGGCGGCCGACACCACCGCTGCGCAGGCGGTCGACAGGCCAGCGAGCACGCGTGAAAGGAAGGAGGGCATGTGAGCGGTCAGGAAAGGCCAAGGAACGCGTCGCCCGACGCGAGGAACCCCGATTGTCCCCACAAGCACAGGCCCGGTGCGCCCACAGAAAAAAAGGGATCACCCTCGGAGTGATCCCTTGTCAACAGGCCTCGCGCACCGCTGGCGGCGCACGCGACCTCCCCACCACGGAGGTGCGGGAGACGCGCCCTCCGTGCAAACCGTGTTCAGCGCCCCGCGCGGCTCAACGCTGTGCGACGCGGGCCATGGCCTGGTCACCGGCCAGGTTGCCCAGGGACGAGACGCCCCCCGAGAAGGACTGACCGCCAGCCAGCTTGCCCGTGCACTTGCCGAACACGTAGTCGGCTTCGTTGACATGGCGGGTCTGCAGCCAGTAGCGCCAGGTGCTCTTGGGCCAGATCGCGAAGTTGATGCCGTCGGCGGTCTGGTACCAGCTCTTGCAGCCCGAGCTCCACACCGTGCCCTTGAGCGCGTCGGTCATCTCACCCAGGAAGCGAGTCATGGCTTCGGGCTTGACGTCGATGTAGTCGGCGCCCTTTTGCTTGACCAGCTCCATGCACTTGATGATGTAGTCCACCTGGGCCTCGATCATGAAGATGATGGAGTTGTGGCCCAGGCCGGTATGCGGGCCCACCAGCATGTACATGTTGGGGTAGTTGGCCGTGGTGATGCCCAGGTAGGACGTCGGGCTCTTGGCCCAGTCGCTGTGCACCTCGTGGCCGTTGCGACCGCGCAGCTCGAAGCTCTTCATGTAGATGCGCGGATCGACGATGAAGCCCGTGCCCAGGATCACGCAGTCGAGCTTGCGCTCCTTGCCGTCCTTGGTGACGATGCCGTTTTCGGTGAAGTGCGAGACGTCATCGGTCACCAGCTCCACGTTCTTGCGGTTGAAGGTGGGGTACCACTTGTTCGAGATCAGGATGCGCTTGCAACCCAGGGTGTAGTCGGGCGTGAGCTTCTTGACCAGCGCCGGGTCCTTGACCTGGTAGCTGATGAACTTTTTCAGCAGGCCTTCGCCGATGCGGGCCATCCAGGGGTTGAGGATGGGCCACACGCGCGACTCGTTGGTCCAGTAGCAGCGCCAGCGGTGCAGCGTGCGGGTGAAGGGCAGGGCCTTGAATGTCCACTTGCGGAATGCGGAGTACGAGCGCTCGTCACGCGGGATGACCCAGGCCGGCGTGCGCTGGAAGACGTGCAACTGACCCACCTCGGGCGCGATCTCGGGCACGTACTGGATGGCCGAGCCGCCGGTGCCGATGGACGCCACCTTCTTGCCCTTGAGCTGGTAGCTGTGGTCCCACTCGGCCGAGTGCATGACCTTGCCCTTGAAGGTGTCCAGGCCCTTGATCTCGGGGATGGCCGGCACGTGCAGCGGGCCCGAGGCCAGCACCCAGTGGCGCGCGATGATGGTCTCGCCGCCCATGGTCTTGATCACCCATTTGCCGATGCCCTCGTTGAAGACGGCGCTGTCGACTTCCTGGTTGAAGAGGATCTTCTCGCGCAGGCGGTACTTCTTGACCGTGTCGAGGATGTACTGCTGGATCTCGTGCCAGGGGGCGTAGCGCTTGGACCAGTCGGCCTTGGTCTCGAACGAGAACGAGTACATGTGCGACTGCACGTCGCAGGCGGCACCGGGGTAGTGGTTGTCGCGCCAGGCGCCGCCGACCTCGCCCTTCTTCTCGAGGATGAGGTAATCGTTCATGCCACGCTTTTGCAGCTGGATGGCCATGGCCAGGCCACCGAAGCCGGCACCGGCGATGGCGACTTCGACGTGGCGAACGTTGGTCGAGGGGGTCGCTTGAGCGTTCATGGTGGGGCACCTTTCTGATGAGGTTCAGTGGGCATCGCTTTTGCCGGTGTGGCCGTGCGATGTGTCTCCGTGTGTCCCCATGGTGCGCAGGCGCCACCCCCTCCACCATGCTAGATTCGACCAATGATTGATCGTTTCGGCCATCCGGCCTGCCAAACAGCCCATTTGCAGGCCCCCGATTGACACAAGTCAAATGAGCACCCGTTCCATCCTCGGCCTGATCTACCTGGTGCAGGGCATGCAGCAGCTCGGCGAAGACCCACGCCCGGTGCTCGAACGCCATGGCCTGAGCCTCGAACGCCTGGACCCCAGCACGCGCATCGACCGCAGCCGCGAGATGCGCATCCACGCCGACCTGGCCGAGTCCATCACCGACCCGCTCATCGGCCTGAAACTCGGCGGCTTCTATGGCCTGGCCGGCTATGGCCCGCTGGTGATGCTGCTCATGACCTGCGAGACGGCCTACGATGCCCTGCAGACCGGCATCCGCTACCAGCGCCTGACCTTCCTGTTCGGCACCCTGGGCTTCGAGCCGGGTGAACACGTCAGCGCCCTGGTGCTCAGCCCCATGGCGATGGAGCCGCGCGCTTTTCGCTTCCGGGTCGATGGCGAGATCGCCGGCACCTACAAGCTGGTGCGAGACATGCAGGTCACGCTCGGCCTGGACATCCACGCCGAGCGCATCGACATCCCCTACCCGCGCCCGGACGATGCCCCCTCCTACGAACGCTATTTCGGCTGCCCCGTGAATTTTGGCCACGCACAGGCGCGCTTCTGGATCCGCAACGAGCACCTGCGCCTGCGCCTGCCCACGGCCGACCGCAACGCCCACGCCATGTACCGCACCATGTGCGACCAACAGCTCGTGGCCCAGCAGCAAAGCACCGAGACCCTGTCCGACCGCGTGCTGACCCACCTGGGCCTGTTCAGCGGCAGCTACCCCAGCGCCGAGGACGTGGCCAAGTCGCTGGACCTGTCCGAGCGCACGCTGCGCCGCCAGCTCAGCGACGAGGGCAGCAACTTCCGGGACCTGCTGGCCCAGGCCCGCTACGCCAAGGCCCGCCACCTGCTGACCCACACCACGCTGCCAGTGGAGACCATCGCGCAGCAACTGGGCTACGCCGAGTCGGCGGCGTTCATCCACGCCTTTCAGCGCTGGGCGGGCAAGAGCCCGGCGGCCTGGCGTCACAGCGGCGACGCCGACCACCCGGGTGATGCGGGCAAGGTGGGCGATGCGGGCGATGCCAAAGCGTGAAACGCCCTGCCACCATGACCGCCTACAATCGCGCCCCCGCTGCCAAAGCGGCACCGACCCGCTGCCTGAGCGCCGCCTTCTCACCGCATGACGCGGCTTGCTGACATGAACTTCTGCGCCATCGACTTCGGCACCTCCAATTCGGCCATCGCCATCGAGGCCGACTCGGGCATGCGCCTGGTGCCCCTGGAAGGCGAACAGCTGACCATGCCCACCGCGGTGTTCTACTGCACCGACGCCGACGACCTGCCGCCCTCGGCCCTGCCCGGCCCCGGTGGCGACGACACCCTGCCCCGCTGCTTCGGTCGCGCCGCCGTTCAGGCTTACATCGATGGCTATGAAGGCCGCCTGATGCGCTCGATGAAGAGCGTGCTCGGCACGGCCCTGATCGACCAGACCACCGAAGTGGGCCAGGGCCTGGGTGTGCGCTACCTCGACATCGTCACCGGCTACCTGCGTCACCTGCGCAACCAGGCCGAGAAGGCCGGTGGCCAGCCGCTCAAACAGGTTGTGCTGGGCCGCCCCGTGTACTTCGTGGACGATGAGCCCGAGCGCGACGCGGCCGCACAGGCCTCGCTCGAAGCCGCTGCGCGCGCCGTGGGTTTCACCGACATCGCCTTCCAGTTCGAGCCCATCGCGGCGGCCTTCGACTTCGAGCAGCACTGCGGACGCGAAGAACACGTGCTGGTGGCCGACATCGGCGGCGGCACCTCCGACTTCTCGGTTGTGCGCGTGGGGCCCGAGCGAGCCCAGCGCACAGAGCGCCGCGACGACATCCTGGCCAACCACGGCATCCACATCGCCGGCACCGACTTCGACCGCCACCTCTCGCTGGCGCGCATCATGCCGATGCTGGGCCTGGGTGGCTTCGGGCCCAGCGTGCTGGGCCAGCCGCCGCGCCCGGTGCCCAGCCGCGTCTACTTCGACCTGACCACCTGGCACCTGATCAACACGGTCTACCAGCCCTCGCGCGTGGCCGAGCTGCGCAACATGGTCGACTTCTACGGCGAGCCTGCCCACCACCGCCGCCTGATGAAGGTGGTGAGCGAGCGCCTGGGGCACGCGCTGGTGGGCCGCGCCGAGGCCGCCAAGATCGCGGTGGCCGAAGGCGGCGCCACCGACATCGACCTGGGCCTGATCGAAGCGGGCCTGCACAACGGGCTGGACGCAGGCCAGGCCGATCAGGCCTTGCGCGCCGACCTGGAGCGCATCGTGGCCTGCGCGCGCGACACGGTGCAGCAAGCCGGGCTCAAGCCTGAGCAACTGGGGGCGCTGTACTTCACGGGTGGCTCCACCGGCCTGAAGCTGCTGACGGACGCGCTGCAAGCCGCCTTCCCGGGCGCTCGCGCGGTGCGTGGCGACCGCCTGGCCTCGGTGGCCACGGGTCTGGGGCTGTACGCCAAACGCTTGTTCACGGCTTGAAGAACGGCCCACGGCCTTGACCCCTGGGGCGCCTGCCCCAAACGGCGCCTGGTGCAAAAGACTGGCCTCAGGTCGTCAGCACGATCTTGCCGACGTGCTGCCGGCTTTCCATCAGCCGGTGCGCTTCGGCGGCCTGATCGAGCGCGAAAGTGCGGTGCACGTGCGGTGCACAACGCCGAGCCGACAGCACCGGCCAGACCTGCTCCTTGAGCTGCCGGGCGATGTCGGCTTTTTCAGCCGGCGTGCGCGCCCGCATCGTCGAACCCGTCACCACCAGGCGCTTGAGCAAGATGGGCATGATGCTCAGTTGCTCGACCTTGTCGCCCCCCATGAAGCCGATGAGCAGCAAGCGCCCGTCCTTCTTCAAAACCGCCAGGTTGCGCTCGAAGGCCGAGGCGCCCAGGATGTCGAGCACCAGGTCCACGCCTTGCCCACCTGACCAGGCCATGACCTCGGACAGGAAATCCTGGGTGCGGTGGTCGATGCTGAGTTCGGCGCCGAAGCGGCGCGCCACCTCGCCCTTGCCCGGTCCGCCATCGGTGGAGACGGCGCGCAAACCGAACTCGCGCGCCAGCATCAGCGCCGTCATGCCGATGCCGCTGGTGCCTCCGTGCACCAGCAAGGTCTCGCCGGCGCTTGCGCGGCCCATCATGAACAGGTTGGCCCAGACGGTGAAGAAGGTTTCTGGCACGGCCGCGGCCTGAGCGAAGTCCAGCGCCGCGGGCTTGGGCAGCAGCTGGCTGGCAGGCACCAGGCAGAACTCGGCGTAACCACCACCATCGGTGAGGCCGCAGACCTCGTCACCCGGCGCGAAGCCCTGCACGCCTTCACCGAGCGCCACCACCTCGCCGGCCACCTCCAGTCCCGGCACGGGCGTGACGCCGGGCGGCATGGGGTAGAGCCCGCGTCGCTGCAGCACGTCGGGCCGGTTCACGCCTGCGGCACGCACCTTCAACAGCACCTGACCAGGCCCGGGGTGTGGCACCGGCACGCGACGAGGCTGCAGCACCTCGGGGCCTCCGGGTTGCGAAAAGCCGATCTCGGTCATCAGCTCGGGCAGGGCGGGCATGGTGTTGAACTCCGTGTGTGCAGCGATGCACCCGATTGTGTCGCTCACCGACGCACCATCGCCAGAACATGGGCAAACCTCAGCCCTGCGCCATCCTGGCGCTGCTCACTCTTCTTCGAGCTTGGTCTCGCACTCGGCGTCGCCGGGGTTGACGTGGCAGCGGATGCGCTTGAGCACCTTCAGGCCGCGCTTGTCGTACAGGCCTTGCTGGGTCAACTGGATGCGCGACTCGCGCAGCAGCAGCGTGTACTTGACGGCGTCGTCCGGGTTGAGGTCCTCCCAACGAGCCGGCGGGATCGTGGTGTCGGCTCGGCGGATCAGCTGCAGCATGCGATCGAACTGACCGGCCCAGAAGGTGCGCGACTTGGCACCGAAGCCATCGGGGAACTGCGCATGACGAATGACCATCTGGTAGGACACCAACAGCAACGGGAAGCGCACCACCGCCCCCTTGCTGCCCAGGCCCTTGTGCAGCTCCAGCGGCTGGTAGGCGATGGTGGGCGCGGCCATCATGTCCGCCTGACCGCTGTTGAACTTGAGGTGAAAGTTCGAGATGGTGGCCGACACCGGGATGGCCTTGATGCGCTGGATCATGGCCGCCTGCGCCTTGTCGTAGTCAAAGGCGACGATGCGCTTGCCCGCCAGGGCCTCGACCGAGCTGAGCCGACGCTCATTGACGAAGGGGTAGGCTGCCCCGGCGGGGGCGATGCCGGCGATCTCGTGCTCGCCATTGGTCATCAGCTTGGCGACCTGGGGCGATGGCGCCGCGTAGGTCTGGATCAGCTTGCGCATGACCTCGTACGAGGCCGGCATGTCGACGTTGCCCTTGCGCACGATGGTGGTGGCGCCCAACGAGTCGATGGAGCCGGCCACGGCGTTGAACTGGCGCGAGCGAAAGGCGGTGCCCACGAAGCCATCGCACTGGCCGCTCTTGTAGGCCTCCAGGGCCGCCGCCTCGTCGTTGTAGCCCTTGAGTTCGAGGAAGACGCCGTCGCGCTGCATGGCCAGCGCGTAGTCGCGCACCATGTTGAACAGGTCACCGGACGCGCCGATGAAGTCGTAGACGCAAACCTTCTGCGCGGCCTGCGCGGGAGCAGACAGGAGCGACGCGGCGCAAACCGCCGCAGCCATACAACGAAGCCATGCCATGTGAAACCATCCCTCGATCGAATGCAGTCGGAGATTGTCGGCGCCCAGCCGGAGTGCACAGTCGCGACCACTCGCAAGCGATGTAACCGATTGCCCCTATTGACTTCGGGTTCTCACCGGGGATGAAAGCCGACGTCAGAGCTGAACGAGGCGCTCCAGGGCGCGGCTGAGCGTATCGGCCGACTTGGCAAAGCAAAAGCGGATCACGCCGTGGTCGCGTGCATCGGGATAGAAAGCCGACACCGGGATGGCGGCCACGCCGTGCTCGCGCGTGAGGCGTTCAACGAAGGCGCGGTCGCCCTCGTCGCTGATGGCCGCGTACTTCACGCACTGGAAATAGGTGCCCTGACAAGGCAGCAGCTCAAAGCGCGATCCCGACAGCGCCTGGCGGAAGATGTCGCGCTTGCCTTGGTACAGCGCCAGCAGTTGCTCGCACCAACCCGGCCGCTTCATGAACTCGGCCAGCGCCACCTGGGACGGCGCGTGCACCGTGAAGACGATGAACTGGTGCGCCTTGCGGAACTCGGCCATCAGCTCGCGCGGGGCCAGCGCGTAGGCCACCTTCCAGCCGGTGGCGTGGTAGGTCTTGCCGAAGCTGGAGACCACGATGCTGCGCTCGGCCAGCTCGGGGTGGCGCATCACGCTTTCGTGGCGTGCACCGTCGAACACCATGTGCTCGTAGACCTCGTCTGACAACACCACGATGCCGGTGCCGCGCACGATGTCGGCCAGGGCATGCATGTCTTCGGCTGTCCAGACCGTGCCCGTCGGGTTGTGCGGGCTGTTGATGACGATCATGCGCGTGCGCGACGTCACCAGCGCCTTCACGGCGGCCCAGTCAGGGCGGTAGCCGGGTGGTGCCAGGTCGGCGTAGACCACCTTGCCGCCTTGCAGCTCGACCGAAGGCGCGTAGCTGTCGTACACCGGCGTGAACACGATGACCTCGTCACCCGGGTGCACCAGCGCGGCGATGGCGGTGAACAGCGCCTGCGTGGCACCCGCCGTGACGGTCACCTCGTGGGCCACGTCGTACTGCGCGCCGTAGAGCTGCGCCACCTTGGCCGCGATGGCCTCGCGCAGCACCGGCATGCCCGCCATGGGCGCGTACTGGTTGTGACCGCCGCGCGCGGCCTGGTCGAGCAAGTTCAGCAACTCGGCTGGCGGCTCGAAGTCGGGAAAGCCTTGCGAGAGGTTGAGCGCCCCGTGCTCCTGGGCCAGCGCTGACATCACGCTGAAGATGGTGGTGCCCACCTGGGGCAGGCGGGAGCGCAGGGTTGGCGCGAGGTCGGCAGAGAAGGACGGCATGCAGCCAGCATAGCCGCGCCCGACACGGCACTGTCAGCGAACGCAACAGCGGCGCCGCCTTGGCGGCCATCGCCTCGCCGAGCGCTGTGTCGGATGAGCGCCCGCGTCCGCCGATGTCTGCCGATGTCTGCCGATGTCCGCTTTGTGCCCCTGCCAATGGGCGCCTCCCCACGCCAAGCAGCTGACACCTCGCGTCCCTACAGTCGCTCTCCGGCGCGCCCCACCGTCCACCTCATTCCGAGAGCAACCATGTCCAATCAAGACCGTCGCAGTTTCCTGCGGACGCTGGGTCAGGCCGCCGGTGCCAGCGCCGCGCTCGCCAGCTTCCCCCCCGTCATCCAGCGTGCGCTGGCCATCGAAGCCAACCGCCGCAGCGGCACCCTGCACGACGTCGAGCACATCGTCGTGCTGACGCAGGAGAACCGCTCCTTCGACCACTACTTCGGCACGCTCGCCGGGGTGCGTGGCTTCGCGGATCCTTTCCCCATCCCCGTGATGGACCGCGCCGGCACCTTCTCGCGCAAGAGCGTGTTCGTGCAACCCGTCGGTGGCGCCGCCGCTGTGCCGGGCCGACCCGGTTGGGGCAGCACGCGCACCGCCATCGCGCCCTTTCACCTCAACACGAAGCAGGACTTCAGCGTCATGCGCGTGGCCGGCACACCCCACAGCTGGACGGACGCGCAAGCCGCCTGGGACGAAGGCCGCATGAACAACTGGCCGGCTGCCAAGCAGCCGCACTCGCTGGGCCACTACCAGGAAGCCGACCTGCCCTTCCAGTTCGCCCTGGCGCGCGCCTTCACGCTGTGCGACCACTACCACTGCGCCACGCAGACGGGCACCAACACCAACCGCCTGTTCCTGTGGAGCGGCGGCAACGACCCGCTGTCCGTCGCCGGAGGCCCCTCGACCGACAACAGCCGCGACTGGTTCAACGAGAACCCCGCCACCGACTACACCTGGACGACCTACCCCGAGCGCCTCCAAGCCGCCGGCATCAGCTGGCAGGTCTACCAGAACATGGCGGACAACTTCACCGACAACTCGCTGGCCGGTTTCCGCCCGTTCCGCAACGCCTGGTACCAGCGCCCCGGCTACTCGCAGGCGCTGCGCGATCGCGGCATCAGCACGCGTGACCTCGACCAGCTCAAGGCAGATGTGCTGGCCAACAAACTGCCCCAGGTGAGCTGGATCGTGGCCACGGCCGAAGGCTCCGAGCACCCTGGCCCCTCCAGCCCCGCATCGGGCGCCGACTACACGGCCCGAGTGCTCGAGGCCCTGACGGCCAACCCCGAGGTCTGGGCCAAGACCGTGCTGTTCATCAACTTCGATGAGAACGACGGCTTCTTCGACCACATGCCGCCGCCGGCCGCGCCTTCGTACCTGACGTACGACGCCGACCCGGCCAAGGCCAAGCTGGCGGGCGCTTCCACCGTGGACACCACCGGCGAGTACCACCACTTCCTCAACGGCTCGGACGCCCGCTACCACCACCGCGCCTACGGCATGGGCCCGCGCGTGCCGATGTACGTGATCTCGCCGTGGACCAAGGGCGGCTGGGTCAACTCGCAGGTGCATGACCACACCTCGGTGATCCGCTTCATCGAGTCGCGCTTTGGCGTCGAAGAGCCGCTGATCACGCCGTGGCGCCGCGCCGTCAGCGGTGACCTCACCAGTTGCTTCGACTTCGCCAACCCCGAAGACAGCGCCTTCGTGCAGGACCTGCCGGCCACCGCCGCGCTGCGCGCGCGCTCCATCCTGCTGACCAGCACCAAGACGCCCGCGACGCCCACCAGCCTGATCGCCCCGGTGCAGGCCGCTGGCGTGCGCCCGGCCCGCGCCCTGCCTTATGACCTGCAGGCACAAGCCACCGTCGGCACCACCGGCGTGACGCTTCGCTTCGAGAACACGGGCGAAGCCGGCGCGGTCTTCCACGTCTACAACCGCCTGTCGCTGCAAGAGGCCCCGCGCCGCTACACGGTCGAGGCCGGCAAGCACATCGATGGCAGCTGGGCGATGGCCGCCGGTTCGGCCTACGACCTGTGGGTGCTCGGCCCCAACGGCTGGCACCGCCACTTCGCAGGCACCCTGCCGCGCGCTGGCACCGTGCAGCCGCGCCCCGAGGTGCGCGTCGAAGCCGACCGCGTCAACCTGGAGCTGGTGCTGACGCTGAGCAACATCGGCACCAGCACCGCCACGTTCACGCTGCAGGCACTTCGCTATGGCGACGACAGCACCCGCCTGTGGGCCGTGCCCGCAGGCGCCACGCAGACCGTGCGCGTGCCAGTCGCCCCCGATCACCGCTGGTACGACCACGTGCTGCGTATCAAGGAGCTGACGGGCTTTGGCCGACGCCTGGCCGGCCACCTCGAAAACGGCGAGCCCTCGGTGAGCGACCCCGCGATGGGCGGCACCGCCGTGCTCGACCAGTTCCGCATCTGATTTTTTGAACCCTGGAGTACACATGATCAAACACGCATGCGCCCTGGCGCTCCTGTCCTTCACGCTGGGCGCGCAAGCCCAGGCTGTTCTTGGGCAGAACCTCATCGTCAACGGTGACGCCGAAGCCGGCATCACCGGCTGGACGGTCTTCGACGGCTACAGCCCCATCCAGTCGGTGGCCTACGGCAACAACTGGGTCAAGCCCACCGAGCCCGGCCCGGTGGACCGCGGCCTGGGCATGTTCACCGGCACCGGCGCGCGCGCCGCCGCTTACCAGTGGCTCGACCTGGGCGCGCTGGCCGGTCAATCGCTGAGCTATGACCTCAGCGGCTGGCTGGGTGGCTGGCTGGCCCAGGAAGACAACGCCCTGCTGTACGTGTCCTTCCTGGACGCCAGCAGCAGCGAGATCGGTCACGCAGCGATCGGCCCTGTCGGCCCCGCCGATCGTGGCAACCAGACCGGCCTGGTGCTGCGCCAGGCTTCAGGCCTGCTGCCCACGGGCACGACCAGCCTGATGTTTTCGCTGTCGATGGAACGCCTGGGGGGCGGCGACAACGACGGCTACGCCGACAACCTGTCGTTCAAGCTGACCTCTGCGGTGCCGGAAGCCTCGTCGGTGGCCAGCTTGTTGGCAGGCCTGGCTGCGTTGGGCCTGGTGGCTGGCCTGCGTCGTCGCCACGGCTGAAGCCACAGAACGACCTGCTGCCCCGGCCACCGCCGAGGGCAGCGCACCCGAGGGTGACGCGATGCGTCGCCCTTTCTTTTTTAGCCCGTTCTTGCCCGTTCTGGCCCGGCACCGCTGCGACCGCGCACCACAACGGCGCATGCAAGCAGGCACGCCGTTTGCCTTAGATCAAACTGACGGAGTAGAAGCGTTCAGTCTGGTGCACAGCAAGCCTGCTGGCATCAACAGGAAATTGCTCCCGACGACGGTGGCCCACGGGGCGGCTGTGCGTCGGGTGCCGCGAAGCCTCACAAGCTTCTCCCCTGACGCATCGGCCCCGCAGGCCACCGGAGGTTCACCCCACCCTACCGGCCAGAGGTCTGCCATGTTCAACCGGCTTCGTCAGCTTCCTTCTTTCAGCTTCTCTGTCTCCCCATCGCTGTCTGCGTCTGCATCTGCATGCAGCTCACTCGTGACGCTGCGCCCATCGCGTCGCCACCTGCATGCGCTCGCGCTGGGCGGCCTGGCCCTGCTGGCCTCGGCCCTGCACCGCCCCGCTCACGCGCAAGAAAAGCTCACCTTCCTGACCAGCTGGTACGCCCAGGCCGAGCACGGTGGCTTCTACCAGGCGGTGGCCACGGGCTTGTACAAACAAGCAGGCCTGGACGTGACCATCAAGATGGGCGGCCCGCAGGTCAACGGCATGCAGCTGCTCAGTGCAGGCCAGGCCGACCTCATCATCGGCTACGACTTCCAGGTGCTCTCAGGCGTCGAGAAGGGCCTGCCCGTGGTCACCGTGGCCGCGAGCTTCCAGAAGGACCTGCAAGGCATGCTCACGCATGGCGACGTCAAGTCGCTGGCCGATCTCAAGACCCGAACCATCCTCGTGGCCGGCAACAACCGCACCAGCTGGTGGCCGTGGCTGAAGTCGAAGTACGACTTCAAGGACGAGCAGACCCGCCCCTACACCTTCAACCTGCAGCCCTTCTTCGCCGACACCAACGTCGCGCAGCAGGCCTACCCGTCGTCCGAGCCCTTCCAGGCCATGAAGAAGGGCGTGCCGCACAAGTTCTTCCTGTTCGCCGACGACGGCTACCCGCCGTATGGCACCAGCATCGTCACCACGCAGACCCTGCTCAAGGCCAAGCCGGACGTGGTCAAGCGCTTCGTCGAGGCCTCGATGAAGGGCTGGGTCAGCTACCTGAAGAACCCCGCGTCGGGCAACGCGCTCATCAAGCAGGACAACCCGAACATGAGCGACGAGCAGATCGCCTTCGGCATCCAGCAGATGAAGGCGCTGCAAGTGCTGGGCAGCGGTGACGCCGCCACACAAGGCGTGGGCACCATGACCGAAGCACGCTGGAAGGCCACGCGCGACTACATGGTCAAGGAAGAGCTGCTCAAGGCCGACGCGCCCTGGCAGAAGGCTTTCACGCTGGACATCGTCAAGCAGATCAAGGTCATGCCTTGAACCCCGTGGAGCGCACCATGCTGGCCCCCAACCCCGCTTTCATCACACCGGTGGTCGAAGCGCTGTCGGTCTGCAAGACCTACCGCAACGGCACCCAGGCCCTGGCCCCCACCGACTTCACCTTGATGCCGGGTGAGTTCGTCTCGCTCATCGGCCCGTCTGGCTGCGGCAAGAGCACGCTGCTCAAGCTCGTGGCCGGGCTGATCGAGCCCAGCGACGGGCGCCTGCAATGGTGGCGCCAGAGCGCGCTGCTGCAAGGCGCGCAGGCCCCGGCAGGCCGGCGCCTGGCATTTGTCTTCCAGGAGGCCACGCTGATGCCCTGGTCTAGCGTGGAGGCCAATGTGCGCCTGCCGCTGGACCTGCAGAAGGTGCCCAAGGACGAAGCCGAGGTGCGCGTGGGCCAGGCCCTGGCCAAGGTGGGCCTGAGCCGTTACGCCCGCCACAAGCCACGTGAACTGTCGGGCGGCATGCAGATGCGCGTGTCGATTGCGCGGGCGCTCGTCACCGAGCCCGACCTGCTGCTGATGGACGAGCCCTTCGGCGCGCTCGACGAGATCACCCGCAACAAGCTCGACGAGGACCTGCGCCAGCTGTGGGCCGAGAAGGGCCTGTCGGTGGTGTTCGTGACGCACTCGGTTTATGAAGCAGCCTTCCTGTCCAGCCGCGTGGTGGTGATGGCCGCCAGGCCGGGTCGCGTGTTCCACGAGGTGAGCCTGGACCAGGCCATGCCGCGCGACGCTGCGTTCCGCGCCTCGCCCGACTTCGCCGCCACCTGCCGCGAGCTGTCCGACCTGCTGCTGCAAGCCAGCCTGGTCAGCGGCAGCGACCAGCTCGAGACCGCCTGAAAGGAGCGCGACCATGTCCACGTCCCTCGGTGTTTCGGTGTCGCCCCCGGCCACGTCCACCCATGCACCGGCTTCACCGCCAGATCACACACGCGCCATGACCGCAACCGAACAAGGCGGCACCGCCACGATGCGCACCGATGCCGGGCATCGCCTGGCCGCAAAGGGCGCCCGCACCCGCAAGGCCCAACCTTGGGCCCAGTCCGAGCGCTTCCTTCGCGTGGCCGTGCCCGCAGCCGTCGGCATGATGCTGCTCGTGTTGTGGGAAGGCCTGGTGCGGGCCTTCGAGGTGCCCGAGTTCCTGGTGCCCGGCCCGCTGCGCGTGGGCCAGGCCCTGCACGAGGACTTCGGCATGCTCATGGGCTCGCTGTGGACCACCCTGAGCATCACGGCAGGTGCCTTCCTGGTGGCCACCTTGGTGGGCACGCTGATCGCGTTCGCCTTCGTGCAAAGCCGCTGGGTCGAACTCAGCTTCTTCCCGTACGCGGTGTTGCTGCAGGTCACGCCCATCGCCGCCATCGCCCCGCTGATCATCATCTGGGTGAAGAACCCCACGGCCGCGCTCATCGTGTGCGCGGTGCTGATCGCGCTGTTCCCCATCATCGCCAACACGACGATGGGCCTGCGCAGCGTCTCGCCCGGTCTGGCCGCCTTCTTCCGCATGCAGGGCGCCACGCGCTGGCAGACGCTGGTGCGGCTGCAGATCCCCAGCGCGCTGCCCTACTGGTTCGCGGGGCTGCGCATCTCGTGCGGGCTGTCGCTGGTGGGCGCGGTGGTGGCCGAATTCGTGGCCGGCACGGGCGGGCAAGGCGCAGGCCTGGCCTACCAGATCCTGCAGGCGGGCTACCAGCTCAACATCCCACGCCTGTTCGCGGCGCTGGCACTCATCAGCCTGACCGGCGTGGTGCTGTTCTGGGCCATGCTGGCGCTCAGCAACTTGGTGCTCAGAAGCTGGCACGACAGCGCCCAGACGCAGGAGCGCTGAAAACCATGCGCAGCTTCCTCATCCAGGGCGCCGAGGCCCTGCACACCGGCGACGCGGTCGATGCCGTTCGCACCGCCGCACAAGGCACCGACGTGCGCGTGCGCGATGGCGTGATCACCGACATCGGCCAACTCACGCCAGAGCCTGGCGAGACCGTGGTCGATGCGCGCCACGCGGTGCTCTACCCGGGCTGGGTCAACACCCATCACCACCTTTTTCAGACGGTGCTCAAGAACGTGGGCGCCGGCCAGGGCGTGCCGCTCATGCCCTGGCTCGAAGCCGTGCCTTATCGCTACGGCCCCTTCATCGACGAAGAAGCGCTGACGGTGGCGGCCACCCTGGGGATCGCGGAGCTGCTGCTGTCGGGCTGCACCACCGTGGCCGACCACCACTACCTGTTCGGCCAGGGCGTGGACCACGACCCGGCAGCGGTGCTGTTCGGTGCGGCCGAGTCGCTGGGCGCGCGCTTCGTGCTGCTGCGCGGCGGGGCCACGCGCACGCGCAACTTCGCCACAGACGAGCCCCCACCGATGCCGCACGAGTCGCTCGACGAGATGCTGCGCTCGCTGCAAGACACCGCAACGCGCTTTCACCAAGGCGGTGGCGACGCGATGCGCAAGGTGGTGGTGGCGCCGACCACGCCGTTTTATTCGACCACGCCCGACGAGCTGCGCGAACTCGCCCGCGCCGCTCGCCAATGGGGCCTGGGCCTGCACTCGCACCTGTCTGAAACGCAGGACTACGTGCGCTTCGCCGCCGAGAAATGGGGCATGCGCCCCGTGCACTGGTGCGCCGAGCAGGAATGGATCGGACCCGACGTGTCCTACGCCCACATGGTGCACCTCGACGCCAGCGAGGTCGCGCTGTGCGGCGAAACGCGCACCGCCATCGCCCACTGCCCGCAGAGCAACGGCCGGCTGGGCAGCGGCGTGGCGCCGGTGCAGGCGCTGCACGAGGCTGGCGCCGTGATTTCAATGGGGGTCGATGGCGCCGCCTCCAACGAAGCCGCCGACATGGTCAGCGAGCTGCACGCCGCCTGGCTCATCCACCGCGCCGCCAAGGGCGCCCACGCCCAACCCGCCGAGCAGCTGATCCACTGGGCCACCGATGGCGGCGCGCGCGCACTGGGCCTGACGCAGGTGGGGCGCATCGCCGTGGGGCTGCAGGCCGACCTGGCGCTCTACGACCTGAACCAGCCGCGCTATGCCGGTCACCACGAGCTGGCCACGGCCCCCGTCACCGCGGGCGGCGGCGCGCACCTGCGCCGGGTCTGGGTGGCCGGCCGCGAGGTGGTGCGCGACGGCGCCATCCCCGGCTTCGACATGCCGAGGTGGCTGGCGCGCGCCCGCCGCGTGGTGCAGCGCCTGCAGCAACGCGCGGGGGTCATCGCATGAGCCGCCGCACGACAACCCAGGTGGGGGCCTCGCCGTGGCGATCAGCCCGGCATCCCACCGGTCACCTGCGGCTCATGCCCCCGTCCTTTTCTCCCTTGAGCGTAGAAGCGGTCAGCCACCTCAGCCTGCCCCCTGCAGGCGAGCGGTCGGGCATTGCGCTCGTTTTCAACCCCCGATGAAGCGAAAGCGAGACCTGCCATGCTGACCACCCGACAACCCGTTCTGCGCAACTTCTGGTACGCCGTCATGCCCCTGTCGATGCTGAAGGACGGCCCCCAGCCCTTCACGCTGCTGGGCGAGAAGATCGTGCTCTTCCTCGATGAAAACGGCGAGCCCGCCGCCCTCCAGGACCGCTGCTGCCACCGCACCGCCCAGCTCAGCAAGGGCTGGTGCGAGGGCGGCAAGGTGGTGTGCGGCTACCACGGCTGGACGTATGACCGCAGCGGCGCGGTGGTGCGCATCCCGCAGTACGAGGCCGACCGCGCCATCCCTTGCCAGTTCAAGACCACAGCCTACCGCTGCACGGGCCGCTACGGCTACGCCTGGGTCTGCCTGGGCGAGCCCATCGACGACATCCCCGCCATCCCCGAGTTCGACGCCCCAGGGTTTCGCACCATCTTCCAGTTCTACGAAACCTGGGCCACCAGCGGCCTGCGCTTCATGGAGAACTCCTTCGACAACTCGCACTTCAGCTTCGTGCACCGCAACACCTTCGGCGTGGCGGCCTCACCCAAGCCCAGCAGCTACCGCATCGAAGAAACGGCCAGCGGCTTCTACGCCGAGACGGTGATCGACGCCGTCAACCCGCCGCACCTGCAATGCGTCAGCGGCGTGAAGGAGCCGATCACCACGCGCCACATGCGCAACGAGTGGTACCGCCCCTTCGCGCGCCGACTCGACATCGAGTACCCCAGCGGCATCCGCCACATCATCATCAACAGCCTGGCGCCGATCGACGACGGCCACATCCAGGTGGCGCAATGGCTGTTCCGCAACGACACCGAGGCGGACTGCCCGGCGCAGACGCTGATCGATTTCGACTTCGAGATCACGCGCGAGGACAAGGTGATCATCGAGTCCACCGACCCCGACGCCATTGTCGACGCCAGCCGCCATGGCGTGGAGTACTCGATGCCATCGGACAAGCCGGGCATGATCATGCGCAAGCAGCTGCTGGCGCTGCTGCGTGAGCATGGCGAGGAAGAGGTGTTCAGGGCGTGAGCCCGGCCAGCCAGTCTCGCAGCACGGCGTTCGAGGCGCGCTCCAGCCCTGGCCCGAGCGCTTGCGCCTGCTCACGCAAGGCCCGCACGTCAATACCCGCCGACGCCAGCTCACCCGCGTGCCCGATCAACCAACGCTCAAAGCGCCTGGCATCGGCCTCGGGGTGACATTGCAAGCCCAGCACGTTGGGGCCCAGGCTGAAAGCCTGGCGCTCGTACACATCGGTGGATGCGAGCAGCTCGCAGCCATTGGGCAAGTCAAAGGTGTCGCCATGCCAATGCAGCACGGGCACGCCCTCAAGGGCCGCCAGCGGCGAAGCCTGGCCAGCCTGCGTGAGTCGCAGCGGCCCCCAGCCAATCTCTTTGCGCCCACCCGGGTAGACGCGAGCACCCAGGGCAGCGGCCATCAGCTGCGCGCCCAGGCAGATGCCCAGCGTGGGGCGCCTGGCCCTCAAGCGCTCGCGCAGGGCCTCGACCTCGTCCACCACAAAAGGGTAGGCCTCGGTCTCGTAAACGCCGATGGGCCCGCCCAGCACAACCAGGCACTCGGCCTGGTGGATCGCTGAGCTCACGTCGTCCACCCCGGCCTGCAGCACGTCGATGGCATGGCCTCGCTGACGCAGCACGGGCTCGAAGGAGCCCAGGTCCTCAAAAGCCAGGTGCTGGACGACGGTGACGGTGGCTGAACTGGCGAGCATGGGCACTCCGAAAGCAAATGACGCGGCAAAGCAAGAGGTCGCCCCGGGATGATGCCAGCCGCCCCGGGGCTGGTTGTCATCGCAGGGCCACGCGCGGGAAATCGACCGGGATGTCCAGGGCCACGTTGACGTAGTTGGTGAACAGGTTCAGCGCCACGTGAGCCAGGATCTCGACCACCTGCTCGTCCTTGAAACCGACCTCATGCAGGTTGGCCACGTCGGCATCGCCGACCTGGGCGCGCTGCTCGACCACCTTCAACGCAAAGGCCAGGGCGGCAGCGGTTTGGGGGTCGGCTGACTGGCCCACCTGCGCCGCAGCCATCTCGGCGGCCGAGGCGCCGGCCTTCTGCCCCAGCACGGTGTGCGCGGCCAGGCAGTACTCGCAGCGGTTGCGGTTGGCAATCGCCACGGCGATCTGCTCGCCCAGCTTGGCGCCGATCGTGCCCTGGCCCAGCGCGCCAAATGCAGCCCACATGCTCTGCAGGGCCGCCGGCGAATTGGCCACGGCCTTGAACATGTTGGGGGTGGCGCCGAAGGCCTGCTGGACCTGGGCGAGCAAGGGCTGGCTGGCGGCGGGAGCGAGTTGGGTGTTGATGTTGGCGCGGGGCATGGTGATCTCCTTGGGAGGTTTCGGGTTGAGGTGATGACAGCGAGGGAAAGGGGTCTGGTATCGCGTTGCCGCGTGAATCAGCGATTGACCTTGCCAGGCAGGGACAGGTCGCCAGAAGCGACCTTGAAAACGTGGGTGACGCACAGCAGCGGGTTGTGCACGCTGGCGCTGACGCGCAGCGCGGCGGTCACGCCATCGAAGGCACCGGCTTCGACCACGCCGATGTCATCGAAAGGCACGCGCACCTCGACAGACTCGTTCTTGAAGGTCGGCGACCAGCCCGGGCTGTCGATCAGGATGGGCAGGCCGGGCCAGGTCTTGGGCAGGCGGGGCTTGGCGCCTTCGGGGATGTCGACCACCTTCAGGGCGCCCTTGCCACAGGCGTCGTCGGGTTGCAGCACAACCCAGTGCGAGTGCCAGACGTTGCCGTCGTTGCCGGTGTTGCCGTCGCCGTTTTCGTCGAACAGCGGCGTGTCGTCGAAGTCGGGGTGGGAGGTCACCGCGAAGGCCAGGATGCCGGCCTTGGGCTCGAAGCCGACGGCGGACGGGTCGATGCTGGTCGGCCAGACGTAAGAAAACACCGAGCTGCCCGCCAGCTTGCCGGACCGGGTCGGGCGGGTGGCACCTGCCTTGCCCGAGACGGCCATGTGAAAGACGGCGACCTTGCCGTCGGTGCTGATGCGGGTGTGGACCACGTCGAAGGGAGCCTTGACGGCCTTCTTGCCTTCGGTGGCGATGCCGCCGCGGTGGCCCGTGCCGTGGGCCACCGCACTGCCCGAGGTGCCACCGATCAGACCGGCGAGCAGCACGGCGCTCAACAGGGTGGGCTTCAACATTTGCATGGTTTCCTCTGTGTGTGGAGTGGGTGTGAGGGCAGTGTCACGGGCCAGAACGAATTCGTTGATACATTCCGTACGCAAGACATACCAGTTCGTACAGACACCGCATGCAAGCCGCCGCCCCCATCGACCGCCTCTCGGGCATCCTCGAACGCTTTCGGGTGCAGGCGCAGCTGCATCACACCGGCGCGCTGTGCGGGCTCAGCCACTTCGACGCCTGCGACGGGCACGGCTACCTGCACGTGCTGCGGCGGGGCACGCTGGAGGTGCGGCACCCGGGCTCGCGCGAGGTGCCCGAATCCCTGCGCTTGAACGAACCCACGCTGCTGCTCTACCCCCGCCCCTTCACCCACCGCTTCCACAACCCGCCGGTGGATGGCTCGGACTTCACCTGCGCCCGGCTGGCCTTCGACGGCGGCGCAGACAACCCGCTGGCGCGCGCCTTGCCACCACTGATCGCCCTGCCCCTGGCGCAGGTGCAGGGCCTGGACGCGGCACTGGGGCTGTTGTTTGCCGAAACCGACCGCGTGCGCTGCGGCCAGCGCCTGCTGGCGGACCGGCTCTTCGAGGTGGTGGTGCTCCAGCTGCTGCGCTGGCTGCTGGACCACCCACAGGAAGCGGGCATCCGACCGGGTCTGATCACCGGGCTGTCGGACCCGCGGCTGGCACGCACCCTGGTTGCCGTGCACGACACCCCGGGTGAGGCCTGGACCCTGGAGCGCATGGCCGAGTGCGCCGGCATGTCGCGCACCACGTTCGCCAACGCCTTCCGTGACGTGGTGGGGCAGACCCCGGCCGACTACCTGGTCGATTGGCGCATGGCCCTGGCCCAGAGCCGGCTGCGCGAAGGCCGACCGATCAAGGCCCTGGCCGAAGAGCTCGGTTACGCCAACCCGTCGGCGCTGTCTCGGGCCTTCAGCGCCCGCACCGGCATGTCACCGCGCGATTGGCTCAGGAACAGAGCCCAGCAAGACAGCGCGGGGGCCTGAGCCTCCGCGGCCCGTGCGCTCGAACGTCGAGACCGCGCGCATCAGCTCGTCGGCCTGCCCCTTGAGGCTGCTCGACGCCGCCGCCATCTCTTCGACCAGCGCGGCGTTCTGCTGGGTGGCGCGGTCCATGTCGCCAACCGCCGTGCCGACCTGGCCCACGCCATCGGCCTGCTCGCTGCTGGCCACGCTGATCTCGCCCACGATCTGGGTCACGCGCTGGATGCAGTCGACCATGTCGGCCATGGTGCGGCCGAGCGACTCGCCAGGCTGCGCACCTCGGAGGCCACCACCGCGAAGCCACGGCCCTGCTCACCGGCACGCGCCGCCTCCACCGCCGCGTTCAGCGCCAGGATGTTGGTCTGGAAGGCGATGCCGTCGATGGTGCCGATGATGTCGCCGATGCGACGCGAGGCCTCGTGGATCTCGCGCATGGTGTTGACCACCTGCCCCATGACATCGCCCCCCTGCCTGGCCACGTTGGACGCGTTGAGGGCCAGTTCATTGGCCGTGCGGGCGTTGTCTGCGTTTTGCTTGACAGTCTGGCTGAGCTCGTCCATCGAGGCAGCGGTCTGCTGCAAGGCGCTGGCCTGCTGCTCGGTGCGGGACGACAGGTCCATGTTGCCCTGTGCGATCTCGGTGCTGGCGGTGGAGACGCCATCGGCGTTGCGACGCACCACGTTGAAGACCTGGGCAATCTTGCCCATGAACTCGTTGAACCCGCGCCCGATGGTGGCCAGTTCGTCGTTGCCTTCGACGCTCAAGCGCACCTCCAGGTCGGCATCGGCCCCCGCCAGGCCCTCCATGGTCCGAGTCAAGGCATGCAGGGGCCTCATGACGCGGAGCACCAGCCAGACCATGGCCACGCTCGCGGCCGCACAGGCCACCAGGGCAGCCAACACGGCGCTCCACAGGGCCTGCTCGTCGGCCTGGTCCCGGGACATGCCGGAAGTTTGCAGTCCCATCACCGTGCTGGTGGCTGCCACGCACAGCACACACAGCGCCGTGGCGGCGATGGCCAGTTTGGCGGTCAGGGACAGGCTTTGCGGCAAGCGCCGTGAGGTCAGGGTGTTCATGAACGGTCCTTCATTGATCACTGGCGAGAGGGAACACATGCCCAGGCCAGACCCTTGCTGTCGGCCGATTGCCCGAGGGCTGAAGCGCCAAATCGATCACGCACCAAAGGGTGGCGGCCGCACCCGGCTGGTGCCATCCAAACCAGGTGGACTGCACAAGCGCCGAACAGGCGCGGGTGACAATGCCAAGCGCGAGCTGGCTTGAACAGCTCAACGGCCGACCCCGCGTCGGCCCCTCGACGCAGACGAGAGACGGGAGACGGCACATGGCTGGGGAGAACGGTGGCAGCGACCTGCTGCAGGTGGTGATGCTGCTGAGCGCAGCGGTGGTGGCGGTGCCGCTGTTCAAGCGCTTGGGGCTGGGCTCGGTGCTCGGCTACCTGGCCGCGGGCCTGGCCATCGGGCCCTTCGGCCTGGCCTGGTTCACCGACCCGCACACCATCTTGCACACGGCCGAGCTCGGCGTGGTGATGTTCCTCTTCCTCATCGGCCTGGAGATGCGCCCCTCGCACCTGTGGGGCCTGAGGCGCGCCATCTTCGGCCTGGGCAGCTTGCAGGTGTTGGTCTGCGGCGCGCTGATGACGCTGGTGGGCACGGGCTTCGGCTTTTCCTGGCAGGTCTCGCTGATCAGCGCCATGGGCTTCGTGCTCACATCGACCGCCATCGTCATGCAGCTGCTGGGCGAGCGCGGTGACGTGGCCGCGCCGCGTGGCCAGAAGATCGTCGCCATCTTGCTGTTCGAGGACCTGCTGATCGTGCCCTTGCTGGCGCTGGTGGCCTTCCTGGCGCCGACCTCCGCTTCCGATGCCGCAGCAGGTGGCACGAACTGGCGCGCCATCGGCCTGGCCCTGGGCTCGGTGGGCGTGCTGGTGGCCGCCGGCCTGTGGCTGCTCAACCCGATGTTCCAGGTGCTGGCGCGCTCCAAGGCGCGCGAGGTGATGACGGCCGCGGCGCTGCTGGTGGTGCTTGGCGCGGCCCTCTTGATGCAGCTTGGTGGCCTGTCGATGGCCATGGGCGCCTTCCTGGCCGGTGTGCTGCTGTCGGAATCGACCTTTCGCCACCAGCTCGAGGCGGATGTCGAGCCCTTCCGTGGCCTGCTGCTGGGCCTGTTCTTCCTGGGCGTGGGCATGTCGCTCGACCTGGCCGTGGTGGCCGCCAACTGGCCCTTGATCGTCGCGGGCGTGCTGTCCCTGATGGGCACCAAGGCGCTGTGCATCTACCTCGTGGCACGGCTGGCCAGGAGCTCCCATGCCGACGCGCTCGACCGCGCGGTGCTGATGGCCCAAGGCGGCGAATTCGCCTTCGTGCTGTTCGCCGCCGCGATGGCCGCGAAGGTGATCGACCCCATCGTCAACGCCAACATGACGGCCATCGTCGTGCTGTCGATGGCGCTGACGCCCCTGACGGTGCTGCTGCACAAGCGCCTGGCCCGCGCCGACGCCGTGTCGATGGATGGGGTGGAAGCGGTCAGCGAGCACACGGCCAACGTGCTCATCATCGGCTTCGGTCGCGTCGGCCAGATCGCCAGCCAGGGCGTGCTGGCGCGCGGCGCCTCGCTGACCATCATCGACCACGACACCCAGGTCATCCGCGACACGGCCGCGTACGGCTTCAAGGTTTACTACGGTGACGGCAGCCGGCCCGAGGTGCTGCACGCCGCCGGTGCCCACCAAGCCTGCGCGGTGCTGGTTTGCGTCGACGACAAGGCTGCGGCCACGCGCATCGCCGAGAGCGCCCGGCACGTGTGCCCGCAAGCGCAGGTCATCATCCGCGCCTACGACCGCGAACACGCGGTGGAGCTGGCCAAGGCCGGCGCCGACGTCTACGTGCGCGAGACCTTCGAATCGGCCATGGTGCTGGGTCGGGAAGCCGTGCTGGCCACCGGCGCCAGCGCGGAAGAAGCCGACGAGGTCATGGACCGCGTGCGCCGCCGCGACACCGAGCGCTTCGAGCTCGAAGTGGCCGGCGGCCTGTTCGCCGGGCGGGCGCTGGTGCTGGGCAACGTGGCCAAACGCCAGCACCAGATCGAAGCCAGCGCGGCGGCCAGCAACGCCGGCTGAGGCGCGACATAACGCACTTGAAATCACCCCATGCGCACCTTGCTCATCGTCTACCACTCGCACACCGGCGGCACACTTCAAATGGCCGAGGCCGCCGCAGAGGGCGCGCGCCAGGAAGGCGGCGTTCACGTGCGCCTGCTGCACGCCTCGCAAGCGGGGCCCGATGACGTGCTGCAGGCCGATGGCTACGTCTTTGCCACACCCGAGACCCTGGCGGCCATCAGTGGCCAGCTCAAAGATTTTTTCGACCGCTGCTATTACCCGGCGCTCGATCGCCTCAACGGCCGGCCCTTTGCCAGCCTGATCTGCGCCGGCAGCGACGGCCACAACGCAGCATGCCAGATCGATCGCATTGCCACTGGCTGGCGGCTCAAGGCCGTGGCCGAGCCGCTGATCGTGTGCACGCATGCACAAAGCACCGAGGCCATCCTCGCGCCCAAGCAGATCGGCGAGGACGAGTTGATGGCGTGCAAGGCGCTGGGGGAATCGATGGCGGCGGGGCTCGCGCTCGGTGTGTTCTAGGGGCTGTTAACACTAATTGCAACGCTGGGCATCATGCTGGACACTGCCCGACATGGAGATCACACCCAAGCAATTCGCGCGCATCGAGCATTGCCTTCCACTGCAGCGAGGCAACGT
>Ga0180008_1000177_pt1 | contig 65275 bp, 51 predicted proteins | sample MM_PW_MetaG_FD_121121 | JGI IMG/M metagenome (GOLD analysis project Ga0180008, IMG submission 121121) | Groundwater microbial communities from the Aspo Hard Rock Laboratory (HRL) deep subsurface site, Sweden - MM_PW_MetaG | ecosystem: Environmental > Aquatic > Deep subsurface > Groundwater... | reverse complement strand
GAGTCCGAGGTGCCGGTCGGCGCCGTCCGCCTGCCGCCTCACGCGGCCGCGGCCTCCGACCCCCGGGCCTTCGCGGAATCGTTCGCCGCTCAATACCGCAATACCGACCCCGGGAGCGCTCTCGCGCTGTGCGAGGAAGCGGCCGGGCAATTCGTCGTCCAGGAACCGCCGCAGCCGCCCCTGTCCCGAGAGGAGCTCGACCGCCTCTACGGCCTGCGCTTCGAACGGGCCTGGCATCCGGTATACGATAAGCATAAAGGCGTGCCCGCCCTGGCGGAGGTCAAATTCAGCATAGCGTCCAGCCGCGGCTGCTACGGCGCCTGCGCGTTCTGCGCCCTCGCGTTCCATCAGGGCCGCATCGTCTCAAGCAGGTCGCGGGAGTCGATAGTCGAGGAGACTCGGGAGCTGACCCGGCTTAATGGCTTCAAGGGCTATATACACGACGTCGGCGGCCCTACCGCCAACTTCCGGGGCCCCGCCTGCAGGAAGCAGGCGGGAGGCTCCGCCTGCGTCGACCGCCGCTGCCTCGCCCCGGAGCCCTGCCCGTCGCTCGAGGTCGACCACCGCGACTTCTTAGGCGTGCTCAGGGCGGTCCGGGCCGTGCCCGGCGTCAAGAAGGCCTTCGTGCGCTCGGGGATCCGCTTCGACTATCTCATGGCCGACCGCGACCCGACCTTCTTGCGCGAGCTGGCCGCCCATCACGTGTCCGGCCAGCTCAAGGTAGCCCCGGAGCACGTGTCCGACCGTGTGCTCAAGCTTATGGGCAAGCCGCCCAAGCGCGCCTACGAGGCCTTCGCGAGGGCCTGGTCGGAGACCAACGCTGAGCTCGGCCTCAAGCAGTACCTCGTCCCGTACTTCATAGCCTCGCACCCGGGCTCCGAGCTCTCCGACGCCGTGGAGCTGGCCGAGTACCTGCGCGACTCGGGCTTCGTGCCCGACCAGGTACAGGACTTCTACCCGACGCCGGGCACCCTCGCTACGGCGATGTACCGCTCGGGCCTCGATCCCCTGACCATGGAACCGGTTTACGTGGCCCGCGGCGCCAAGGAGCGCTCGTACCAGCGGGCCCTCTTGCAGTACTCCAAGCCGGAGAACCGGACGCTGGTGCTGGAGGCGCTCAGGCTGGCTGGCCGCGCCGACCTCATCGGCCGCGGCCCCGGGTGCCTAGTGTCGTAGGAGCGCGAGGCGATCGGTAACGTTGGTCCCGCAGGATCCTTTGCGATATATTGATACGGACGATCGGGGCGCGAGGCGCCGCGGTCGGCCAGAAGGAGCTCCGATGAACCGCATCCGTAGAGGCCTCGCCGCCTCGGTCCTGATACTAGCCCTATCGTCGCTATCATGCGTAGGCTCCCCGCCGCCGGCGTCCCTGGACAACGCGACCGCCCTGCCCGGCGGCTCGGCGTACTCTTCCGCGGATCCGTTGCCCCTGGCGCCCGAGCTGACGAAGAAGACCCTGCCTAACGGGCTGACCTATTACGTCAGGCGTAACGGCAACCCCGGCGGGCGGGCCGTGATGTTCCTCATCGTCAATTCCGGCTCTACCAACGAGCGCGACGATCAGGCCGGTTACGCCCACTTCGTCGAGCACATGGCCTTCAACGGGACCGCGAGCTTCCCGGAGAACGAGCTGGTTACCTACCTCCGGTCGATAGGCATGGACTTCGGGGCCGAGATAAACGCCCACACGACGCGCGAGGAGACCCTCTATACGCTGCAGATGCCCTTGAACGACCCCGCGTTCTTCGATACCGGGCTCAAGGTTCTCAAGGAGTGGGCTACCGCCGTCACCTTCGATCCCGTCGAGGTAGAGAAGGAGAAGGGCGTCGTCGTCGAGGAGCTCAGGCTGGGTCTGGGGCCGGACGAGACCGCCCGCGTGCGCGAGATACGGGGCCTCCTGTCGGGCTCGGCCCACGCCGACAGGGAGCCGATAGGCACCGAGGCCTCGATACGCTCCGCCTCGGCCGCGAGCCTCAAGGCCTTCTACGAGGAGCATTACAGGCCGGATCGCATGGCCGTCATAGTGGTGGGCGATATCGACCCCAAGACCGTCTCGGCTAAGATAGAGCGCGAGTTCTCCTTCCCGTCGCGCGACGGCGCCGTGCTGCCGCGGCCCGCCTTCGCCGTCAGCCCGACTACCGATATGGGTTTCGCGTCCACGTTCGGCAAGGACGTGGAGCGCTCCATCGTCAGCTACAGGAAGATAGTGCCCTACGTGCCCGAGACAGTGATAGGCGACTACGAGGAGCTCCTCAAGATACGCATAGCGGCGGAGGCTATCCGCATGAGGCTCTCGGACCTGTCCAGGTCCGGCCTGGCCGAATGGAGGGACGCGTATTTCGACGACGACTATTTCTACGGGCTCACCCGCCTGTACTCCTTCACGCTGGCCGCGGTGGACGGCCGGGAGCTCGAGGCCTTCTCGGGCCTCGCCGCCGAGGTCGAGCGGCTACGGAGGCACGGCTTCACCGAGAGCGAGTTCAAGCGGACCGTCGACCTTTACAGGCGGTGGCTCGGTACCCTCGACGTCGAGGACGACGACCTCAATAGCTTCAGCTTCGCCGAGGAGTACGTCCGTAACTTCATGTACGGAGAGCCCGTGCCGGGGATAGTGAACGAGCGCGTATACATAAAGGGCCTCCTCGACTCCCTTACCGTCGAGGCGCTCAACCTGGCCGCCGGGAAGATCCTCGCGGCCGACGAGGGCTTCGTCGCCGTCCGCGCCAAGACCGGGCCGGGAAACGCGGCGCTTACCGAGCCCGCGTTCGAGAAGGCGCTCCGCGACGCGCGCGGGGCGATCCTCGAGCCGCTCGCGGCCTCGGGCGACCAGGGCGGCCTCTTCGACGACCTTCCGGCCCCGGGCGCCGTGATCGCGGAGAAGGCCCTTTCCGACTCCATCACCGAGCTGACGCTCAGTAACGGCGCCAGAGTCCTCCTTAAGCCCACCGATTACGACAAGGACGCCGTCAGCTTCCTCGCCTGGTCGCCCGGAGGGTATTCCGCGCTTCCCCTCGAGGCCCAGACCGCGGCCTCGTTCGCCCCGTCGCTGCTCTCCGCCGCCGGGCTGGGCTCCATGAGCGCGACGCGCTTCGACGAGGAGACGGCGTCGCTCAACGCCGCGCTCCAGTGGTCCATCGGCGAGAACGGCGAGATCCTGGTAGGCAGGACGGCCTCCGCCGACCTCGAGGCCTTCCTGCGCCTCGTCTACCTGAGCTCCGCCGAGCCCGGCCGCGATTCCATGGCCTTCAACGCGGCGCGCGACAGGCTCGCGGAGCAGGTAGGGCCCTACGTGCGCGACCCCGGCTATCGTTTTGAGTCCGCGTGGAGCGGCGACCTGTTCGGCGATAACCCGCGCGCCGCCGCGCTCGACTCGGGCAAGGTGGGCGCCCTGGACTTCGGCTATACGCGCGACCTGGTCCTGGCGGCGCTGGCCGATGCGTCGGACTTCACCTACGTGCTCGTGGGAGACTTCGACCTCGAGGAGGCCAAGGCTCTCGTCGCCGCGCATATCGGCGCAATCCCGGCGGGCTCCCGCGCGGAGCCGAGGTGGATCGAGCCGCTAGCGCCGAGGAGAGGCGGAGACAGGCTGGACTTCCCCTACTCGACGGAGGACCGCGCGAGCGTGCGCGTCGTCTGGGCCGGCGAGGCGCCGTGGTCGTGGCAGCGGGAGGCTACCCTCGGATTCTTGGCCCAGGCCCTGAACAACAGGCTGCTCGACGACCTCCGCGAGGAGCTCGGAGGTACCTACGTCGTCTCCACGAAGGCCGCTTTCGCCGAGTCTCCCGTCGAGCAGTACTCGCTCATCGTGCAGTTCGATACCGATCCAGCGCGGGTCGACGAGCTCGTGGCCCAGGTCAAGGCGGAGGTAGCCTCCATCGCGTCCGGCGCCTTCGACCCGCGCTACGCGGACCAGGTGCGCGTAGCGGCGCAGCGGGACCTGGCCGGCCGCGCCAGGACTAACGACTACTGGGTCAATCGGATCGGCAACGCCCTCGCCTCCGGGCTCGACCTGGATATCCTTGCGCGGGCCAAGCAGTCGATAGGGCTGGCGGACCCCGCCGCGTTCCAGTCCCTGGCCGCGGAGCTGTTCGTCGAGGACCGCTCGTTCGTCTACGTGATGATGCCGGAGTAGCGCCTAGGCCGCGCCGACGAGCATGACGAAGCCGGACGGCCTGTCGGTCTCGTCCCGTATTGGCGCGACCTCGAGCAGGAATCCCTCTCCGTTCGACTTCTGCGTCATGAGCCGCGAGACGGCGGGCTTGGCCGCCTCTATCGCGGCGGCGGAGGCCAGCAGGTCAGTCATCGCGGCCGGCTCGGAGACGAGGAGGTGCATGGCGGTGCCTACCTTGCCCGCGTTCACCGACTTGAACATGGCCCGGGCGGCCGCGTTCTCGAACGAGATTCGGCCGTAGAGGTCGGTCAGGAACACGGCCCGCGGGAAGCGTTCAAGTATGCCCCGGTACCAGTCGTTGTGGTCGCGGTCATGGAACTCCTTGGACCGGCGCAGCGCCAGCTCAATGGTCGTCCTCAGGGTCTTCTCGTCGAAGGGCTTCACCAGGTACCCGTACGCGCGGGTACCGAGGGCCCGCGCGAGCGTCTCGTCGTCGGAGTAGGCGGATAGGAACACGAACGGCACCTCGAATTCTCCGCCGACCATGTAGGCCGTCTCTATGCCGTCCTGGAAGCCCTTGAGCCGTATATCCATGAGGATGAGGTCCGGCTTGTGTACTATTATCGCCTCCGGCACGTCCTCGCCCTGCTTGATGAGGGCAGGTACGCGGTACCCGAAACGCTCGAGCGTTTCCTTGAGCTCCATCCCGACCAGGGCCTCGTCCTCTACTATGAGTATTACCGAATCAGGCATTGTTATGTCTCCCTCGCGCTTGAATTATAGCGCTAAATTCACAAGACAGGTACGGTCGCGAAGAATAATGATAGCGCGACGACTATCGCGAGCGCGGGAAGGAAGTCGCCGGTGCGTATCTTCTTGAGGCCGAGCAGGTTTACGCCCACCATCACGACGAGCGCCCCCCCGACGGCCGAGAGCTCCGATATCATGGCGGGAGTGACGTACGGCTTGACCCACGAGGCGGCCAGGGTCAGGGCGCCTTGGTATACGAGTATGGAAACCGCCGAGAAGCCGACCCCTATGCCCATCGCCCCCGCGAACATGATGGCCACTATGCCGTCCATGACGCTCTTCGTGAGGATGAGGCCGTAGTCGCCCTCGGCGCCCGCCTTGAACGATCCCACTATGGTCATGGCCCCTACGCAGAACAGGATGGAGGCGTTGAGGAAACCGTAGGCGAAGCTTTTCCCCTCCACCGTTCCGGCGCTCCCCGTAGCGGGTTCTCCGGGCGCGCCGTCCGGGCCCTTCGCGAACCTGTTACGTATCCATTCTCCCAGCCTGAAGATGGCGCCTTCTATGTCGAGGGCCGTCCCTATCAGGCCGCCTACGATGACGCTCAGGGCGAAGGCGAGGAAATGCTCCGTCTTGATGGCCATGCTGAAGCCTATGACCAGGGAGATGACGCCCGTGGCGTTGAATACCGCGTCCTTGGCCCGCTCCGAGAAGCCTTTCCTCGCGAGGAGCCCTATCGCGGTGCCTATTATTACCGCGAGAGCGTTTATAATCGTCGCTATCACAATTCACTCCGATGATATGGGTAAGCGGGCCGGTCTGACGACGGAATGCGCTCCTTGACCGCGTTCGGCTCATTATATACTATAACGGTAGCGAAAGGTGGCGGTAATAATGGAAGCCGAACGCGAGGCGAAGATATATTGCGCGAACTGCATCCATTGCAAGCTCGTTCCCTCCCCTGCGGGAGCCGGCCGCTACTATCTCCGCGTCCGCTGCGACGAGGGCAAGTGGCGCAAGAAGCTCGGCGAGGAGAAGATCTATAAATACTGCACCGTAGCCCGCAGGAGCATCGACGCCTGCGATAGCTATGAGGATATGGGAGACGGACCCGAATTCCTCAAGGACCTGCGCATGACCCTCCCCGCGGCCGACGAGATATACGACGCTCCGACGGCCCGCTAGGCCTTCCATCCGCCCTACGCCCGATCGACGGAGGTCCCCGTGGTTTGCTCGTTCACCGCGCTCGACGAGTATTTCGGCGTAATCCCGTCCCCGCTCCGCTTCGAGCGCTTCGAGGGCGATCTCGTGGGCCTGGCGTCGAGCGTCGACGGCCTAACCTTCCCGGGATTGCCCTACGCCGACGCCGTATCCGAATCGGGCGGCGCGCGCGTGCTGTACCGATGCTTCGACGGCGGCGAGAAGGCCGCATATCCCCAGACCAGGCTAGCCAGGCTACCGGGAAAGAACGCGTTCGACGCGCGCGGCGGCGTCTACGAGCGCTTGTTCGACGCGTCTCCGGCGCCCGAGGCGGCGGCTCCCGACCTGGTCCTGTTCGAGGCCGCGGCCCTCGCCTCCCGCTATAGCTACGAACCGTCGGCCGAACGGCTCCCGTCTTCGTTCTCGGAGCCTTCCGCGCGCTATCAGCGCGACCTCCTCGAGCTTATCGTCACGGGGAAGCGCCCCGAGAAGGGCTTCGAGCTCCTGCTGCGCGCGGGATTCGTCGACGAGTACTGGCCGGAACTATCCGAGCTCGCCTCCGTCTCCCATTCCAAGGATTACCATCCCGAAGGCGACGCCTGGCGCCATACCATGGAGACCTTCGGGCATAGGAAGGCCCCAGACCTCCTCCTCTCCTTGGGCCTCCTCCTGCACGATACCGGGAAGCCCGACGCGGTCAGCTCCGGCGGCCGACGCTTCGACGGCCATTCCGAGCTCGGGGAGCGCGCCGCCAGGGCCTTCCTCGGGCGTTTAGGCTACCCCAAGGCTACGATAGACTCGGTCGCGTTCCTCGTCCGCTACCATATGCTGCCCGCCGCCCTGCCTCGCGTCCCGCCTTCCAGCGTAGGGCGCATCCTCGACGACCCCCTGTTCCCCGTGCTCCTCGAGCTATACCGATGCGACGAGCTATCGACGTTCAGGGGCCCGGACGGCTACTACGAGGCTTGCGCCGCCTATAAGGCCTACCTGAGGAATTCCAGGAATCCGTACCGGGACAGCGACGGGAAGAGGCGCTCCGACGCGCTTCACAGGCCGAGCCCGCGGACTATATAGTAGCCCCATGGCAATCTGGATCGACATCGAGCGGGCCCTCTCTCCCGGCCCTGAAGAGAAGGCGTTCGCCGAGGAGCTCGCCGGCGCCGTAGGGGCGGGGCAGCCGGTCTCCCGGACTCAGAGCTCGCTCCTCAGGGCCAGCGACGGGGCGATCGCGGCGTTCTACTCGATCCTCGAGTCCCGCAGGGCCCCGTCCGCGCCCAGGGGACGGCGCCCGGACTCCTCGTGGATGATATCCTCCGATTTCTGCTGGGTAAACGTCCGGGCCTGCGCGATCGACGACCGGCGAGGGACGTTCGTGCGCGCGGCCAAGCTGCTCCCCGCCGTCGCCTCGGATTCGATCCTGCTAGCGCCTTTCCATCCAACGCAGTTCGACCTATGCTACGCCCCCGAGACGATGACGATAGTGGATCCCGCCTTCGCCGACGAGACCTTGAGCTCGGCGGGCATAAGCCCGGAGAATCAGCTACGCGCCTTCGTCGCGGCGTGCGGCCTCCTGGGCAAGGGCGTAGGCTACGAGCTGCTGCCGTACGCGGCTCAGTTCAGCCGCATAGCCATGGAGAAGCCGAGGCTGTTCCGCTGGGTGGCGCTCGACGACGAGCGCGCGGGGCTCGCGCACGCGGATCCCTCGTTCCCGTACAGATCCGAGGATAGGCTGCGGGACGCGGACCTCGTCGCCGGCATGGTAGCGGCCGCCAAGGACGATTACGGCGTCTCGACGTTCAGGAAGAACGAGGACGATCCGCCCGAGCTCCTCGCGGCCAAGGACAAGGCCTATTACTCGGCCATACGGCTCTGCATAGACCACGGTCTCTGGCCCGTTCCCGCCCACGCGCGTAGCGGCGTCGGGATCCCCGCCTTCCTGCGCTACGACGGCGGCGGGGATTTCCCCGTCTTCTCGTACCGCGACGTCGACGGTTCCGATATCGGCGCTGACGCCTATAGCGTCGTCGCGCCCTTCGCGTTCTACGACGAGGTCCCGCCGAACGCAGCCCCTGCCAATCCCGTGCACCGAAACGACGAGGCCATAGACTATTACGCCAACGTCTTCTCGTATTGGCGCGATTCGTTCGGCTTCGATTTCGTGCGCTACAACGCCGTGGACAGGGTCTTCGAGGAGGCCCTGGACGAGGAGGGCTCCGTCCCCGTATCGGACCGGCCGCCTCCGGAGGTCGTCGCGGCGGCGATACGCGCCTCGAGGGACGGATCGCCGGGGGTAGGCGCCTTGGCCGCCAGGAAAGGCGCTGAGGCCGACGACTACGCCCGGCTCGGCTTCGACCTGACCATGGGGAGCGACGCGCTCAGGCGCATCGACGCCCCTCTGGTACGGGACTCGCTGGCGTTCTACGATTCGCTGGCGTCGCGCGGCCGCGGCGCGGCGAGGGCGTCCGCCTGCTTCTCGGTGGACGTCCCCGAGTCGGGGGCGCCGAGGCTCTGGGGCTCCGCGCTATCGCGCGTAATGGGCCGCGAGCGGATGCGCCTGCGCCACGGCATGGCCAGGTTCCTGTCCGTCGGCGAGGGCCGGAGGCCCCTGTTCGAGACGATGGGCTTCCAGGACGGGTCTACGGGGCTCTACGAGGCCGGACTTTCCGCGCGAGGCCTCGATTGGGCCGACGACGCGTCGTTCGCCGAAGGATACGCGTCCATCGAGCGCCTCTACGCGCGGCTACGGCCGTTCATGGACGCCGCGAGCATCGCCGGGAGGCGCGTCGAGGACGGCTACGCGTGGTGGCAGGCGCGAGGGCGGGGCCGCTCGAGGCTCCTGATAGTCGCGGCGTCGCTAGAGACCGCCGAAGGCGTCCCTCCCGGCCGTATTTCCATCCCTATCGAGGCCGAGTGGGGCGATATGGAGGGCCTGGCCTACAGGCTTCCCGATAGCGTAGGCGTCGGAATCGGGGTCCAGGCCTCGAGGCCGCTGGAACTGGACCTCGGGTTCCTCGATCTGGTGGTCGTAGACCTCGCCTCCGCTTTCTTCTGACGGCTAAGGAGTACCGATGAACTCGACGATTCGAGCCCTCGCGGCCCTCGCCTTCTCGGCGACCGTCGCTTTAGCGACCGCAAGCGCCGCGCCCGGCCCGGTCCCCGCCGCCGGCGTCGACGATAGGGCGCTCCGGTCCCTGGCCGCCGAGGGGACGAGGCTCTGGGAGTGCTCCTCGGCGTTCTCGAGGCTCGGGAAGGCGAAGCCGGTCGCTACCTTGGATCCGGGGATCGCGCTCCGGCGCCTGGCGGCGGATCTCTCCGCGGCCGGGCGTTACGAGGAATTCCGATACCTCATAGAGTACGTGGAGAAGCTGGTCGCGGCGAAGCGGCTCGAGGTGCTCGTCGTCGAGGGCGCTACGCCCCTGCCGGGGTTCTGGCCCGCGAGGCGGGACGGGACGAGGCGCGCCATCTCGATCGGCGCCGAGGTGTACGCGAGATTGTCGCCCGACTCCTCGCTTTATCGCTCGTCGTTCCTCCGCGCGGCCGCGGCCCTCTACTATACCGACGTCTCCCCGGCCCTCCAGGGCTCGGTCTCGGGCCGCAACGCCGCCTCGGAGCTCTCCGCGTTCATGAGCGGACTCTGGGTAGAGTCGCTGTACCTACTCGAGGTAGTCAAGCTGACCGGACCCGAGGCGGCGGCGCCGGACTATTTTGACGCCCTCCTGTCGAGCGCCGCCTCCGACGATCTCCGCGGCGCGGCTTCCTCGTTCTTCCGCGTCGACCTGGACTTCGCGTACGGCGCGATCCGGATGGCGAGGCCGGGCGCTACGAGGAGCGAGACCGTCGAATTCCTGCGCGGAGCGGCCAGGTTCTCCGACGACTTGGCGATTCGCGCGGCTTCGATCGTCGCCCGCCCCTCGCCGCGACCCGCCGACCTCGAGCTCGGGGCTTCGGCCAGGGCCGCGTTGATAGCGCTGCCGTGCGTCGTCCGGTCGGTCCTCCGAGGCCCGTTCGCCAAGGACGCCGAGACTATAGAGGCCGCGTCGGGCCTCGTCATGTCGCTGGCCGCCGTATCGCGAGCGTACTCGGCGCTCGATCCGCTGGTGATGGCCGAGGCAAGGAAGCGGCTGAACGAGCTGAGGTTCAGCCCGCCGGATCCGACGTTCCCCCTCGTGCGGCGCGCCGCCGACTACTACGACCTCCCCGCCGCGGCCATCCCTCCGAGCCTTCCCGGCGCGGCGAGCGAAGCGTGGTTCCGCCTATGCCTGCCCTCCCGTCCCTTTGAGTACTCCGGCGAGCTGCCCTTAAGCCCGGAGGAGGCTCTCCGCGGTTCCTCCTTCCGCTTCTCGTACGACGAAGAGGGGGAGTTCGTTTCCGTGGAGCATTTCGCCGACGGACGCCTGCGCGCTTCCGAGGAGCTGCACTGGGCCGCGAGGGTCAGGGTCGGCGGGGACGATACCGGCCCGTGGTGCGCGTGGGAGAACGCGTACGGCTTCCCGGCCTACAACGAGCTGGGCTTCGCGGTGATGCGCAGGGGCGCCGCCGCGGACGGCGAGGTCCTCAGGTTCTACTCTCCCGACGGGCGGGGCGTCCCCGACCGGGCCGGGGCGTGGAGCGTTGTCGTCGGGCGGGTCGACGGCGGTTACGACGTCTCGTACCGGGACTCGGCCGGAGCGCTCTATTCCGGTCCCTCGGGATACGCCGTCGATTCGCGCAGGACGGGCCCCGAGGGGACGGAGACCCGAAAGCTCTATGACGAGAAGGGCGCGCCCGCGCTTTCGCTGGCGCGCGGGTTCCACGGCTCCGTAGGCTGGCGCAGGATCGAAGGGGGAGGCGTGTCGCTCGGCGAGACATATTTCGATATCGACGGCGCCGCCTCGGCCGCCCCTAACGGGCAATACGGAGAACGAGTGCGCCTGGAGGCCGACCTGACGGTGTTCGAGCTCCTCGACGCCGAAGGCCGGGCGGCCGCCGGAGTCTCCGGCTGGGCGGTCGAGCGGATACAGGGGCGCGGCGGCCTCGTGGAGAGCCTGCGGTTCTTCTCCGCGGACGGGGAGCCGGCCGTATCGGCCGAGGGTTTCCACGAGGCCCGGTACGAGCTGGGGCCTCACGGCGACGCCGCCGCCGTACGATTCTTCGACGCCTCCGGAGCGCCCGTCTCCTGCAGGGACGGTTACCACGAGCGCAGGGGCGAGTACGACGACAGGGGCGGGCTCGTGGAGCTGCATTTCTGCGGACCCGACGGGGAGGCGGTCGCGGACAGCAGCGGCGCGGCGCGGATACGCTGGTCCGTCGGCGCCGACGGCTCCGTCGACGGCGTGACGGTCTGGGACGCGAACGGCTCGCTGATGGTCGGCGAGCCCTCGCGCGCCCTTTGAGCCGCGGCCGAATCAGCGCTCGGCCGAATCAGCGACCGGGGCGTTTCTTGATATAGATCTGCTTGCCGGTGTCAGTCGGGCTGGATCGCTCTTCGACGTCGAACCAGCCGCACGACTTGATCAGGTCGGCGAGTTTCCTATACCCGTAGTTGCGAGGGTCGAAGTCTGGCTGGCGGTTGGCGACGTATTGGCCTACGGGGCCCAGGTAGGCCCAGCCCGATTCGTCGGCCGAGTCCTCTACGGCCTCGCCGAGAAGGGCCTTGAGCTTCTTGTCAATCTTCAGGTCCTGCGCCGCCGGCTTGCGCCTGGGCTCGTCCTTGGAAGAGGCCTCCTCCTCGACGGGGCCGCGCAGGATGTCGGTGTAGATGAATTTGTCGCAGGCGGCGACGAAGGGCTTAGGAGTCTTGCGCTCGCCGAAGCCGAGCACCAGCTTCCCGGCCTCCCTCATCCTCGCGGCCAGCCTCGTGAAGTCGGAGTCGCTGGAGACGACGCAGAAGCCGTCCAGCTTCTCCGTATAGAGCAGGTCCATCGCGTCTATGATCATCGCGCTGTCGGTGGCGTTCTTGCCCGTGGTATAGGCGAACTGCTGTATCGGCTGGATCGCGTATTCGAGGAGCTTGGCCTTCCATTGCGTCAGCTTGGTGGTGGTCCAGTCGCCGTAGATGCGCTTGACGCTCCCTATGCCGTATTTCGCGACCTCGGCCAGCAGGCCCTCGGTTATCGTCGCCTGAGTATTGTCCGCGTCTATCAGTACGGCCAGCTTGAGCTGGCCCGCGTCGTAATCTGTACGCTTATTCATGTGCTTCTCCGTTTATGTCGTTCTATCGTCGGCGCACGATCTCTATCGCGCCGATCGGCACGACCGACTGCTCGGTCGCCCCGGTAGAGAGGGCGACGACCATTCCGGCCGCCGTCCGCCTGATGTCTCGCGGGACACCGACGGTCATGACCGTCTTCCCGCCCTCGCCGAGGTGACCGACCTCGACTTCCGCCCCGTCCTTAAGCGCCCGTTCCAGGAGGCGAAGCTTGCCCGGGTAATCCAAGGCTCCCGCGACCGAGGCGCTCTCCGGCGGCGGCGGGCTCTTGAGCTCGCTCTCGTCCAGCACGAGCCTGGAACGTATCCTCTCCTCGAGGGCCGTCCGCTCGTCGGGAGTGATCGGGAGGCCGTCGAGGCTTGCGATTAGCCGCGCGACGAGGGGCGGATCGCCCGATACGAGTGTATCGCTAAGCGGCGAGAATGCAAGCGGGAATATTCCGGGGGCCGGGCTTCCGACGATACCCGCGGCGCTCCAGAGCGGCGCGAATTCGCCGTCGTCGTCGTCGGGCTGCGCCCTCATGTCGACGTCTATGCCGGCGGCCTTGAGTTGCCGCTCCGCCTCGGAGGCGTCGCGGGCCGCGAGCAGGTAGACTCCCTCGGCTAGGCGTTCCAGCACGAGGCCCGCGGCCTTGGGCGAATGCTCCAGCACGCCCGACAGGTGGCCGTCCAGCGCTACGACGACGCCGGTCCTGAGCCTGGCCGAGCGCGACTCGGCCTCCCAGCCCTCTAGCGAGAAGCGTACGCTCTGCGGCAAGGGCAGGCCCGAGAGCTCCTCCAGGCGGCCCGAGATCTCGGAGGCGCCGAAGCCGTACGCGTACGCGGTCTTGGCCGCGGCCCTGTCGAGGGTCGCGGACCAGACGAGGCCGGTACGCTCCAGCCGCGCGATCGACGATACGAAGGCGCGGGCGGCGGGACCCGCCTCGGGGAGTATCCGTATCTCGTGAGACTCCTCCACCGCGACGGAGGCCCGGCTCGCCTGCTCGGGGCGGGAAGCTACGGCCGCGGCCGCGGCGCTCGTCGCGCGTACAAGGCCGTCGTCGCCCAGGACGACGAAGCCGAGCATGCCTAGCGCCTCGGCGATCGCCTCGACCGAGGCCATGAAGTCGTGGTCGAGGGTCTCCCTCGCCTCGGCGGAGCCTTCCGCGGCGTCCTTTCCCGCCAGGGGCTCGAGGTAGCGCCTGGCCGCCATCGCCACGAGGCGCCTCAGGTCGGGCGGCGAGAACGCGAGGCCGCGCGGAAGCGACTGGAGCACCGCGCGCAGCGTCCCCGGCGAGAGCCTCCTGTCCTTGGCGGCCGAGCCGCTGTAGGTCGCGCAGCGGTAGGCCGGGTTGCGGAAGGAGGCGCAACGGTTCGCCGAGCACGCGGCCGCGAGGGCGAGCGGGGCGGTATCGCCCGCTCCGTCGCAGCGCTCCACGAAGCGCCGGGGATAGGCGACCGGGCGGCCGTCCTCGCTCGCGCCGAAGATCCCGGCGACCTCGAGCGCTCCGATCAGGGCGGAGAGCCGTTCCTTGTCCGTAGAGAGGCCCGGGGCGGCCGACTCGAGTATGTCGGCGGCCTTCCTGCTCGGTTCCTTCTTGCCCTTGAAGGCGGGCTTGGCGTGCACGCTGGCGGAGACGACGGCGCAGAAGGCGGCGAAGGGTTCCTGCGCCTCCGGTTCCTCCGTAGGGCGGGCGATCGCGAGGGCGTCCGACGGCGAGAGCTCGGAGGCGAGCCTCGCGGCGAGCGGGGGCGCGACGGCGACGTGGTCGCGGCCGCTCGGCGCGCGATACGTATACAGGGCGAGCCGTTCCTTCAGGTTCCTGATCCGCTCGAGGGCGTTCGCCTCGAAGGCGCTATCGTCCGCGGCGAGCTTGGCGAGGTCCGCCTGCGGCAGGCCGCCGCCGACGGTCGTGCCCGAATAGAGCGCTAGGGCCAGTATGCGCCTGTCCGTCCTGTCGAGGAGGGCGACCATGGCGTCCGAGGTCTCCCTGCGGCGCAGGAAGGACTCGATCTGCGCGACCAGCTCGTGCTTGTTGAACGGCGTCTTGACCGGCCCGAGCCAACGCTTGGCCGCGCCGATGAGGGCGTCGTCCCTGTCGACAATCAGCGCGTCGCGCCATCCGCTTAGTTCGTCGGGGCCCATTCGGATTCCTCCCAGGCTTCGATGTTATACCGATAGCCTTGTTCAGTCAGGAAGCGGCGCCTGTTGTCGGCGTACTCCTCCTCGACGCTATACCGCGAGACGATTGAATAGAAGTAGGAATTCTTCTCCTTGGGTCTGAGGACTCGTCCGAGCCTCTGGGCCTCCTCCTGCCTCGAGCCGAAAGTGCCCGATACCTGGATAGCCACCGAGGCGTCCGGAAGGTCGATGGCGAAATTCGCTACCTTCGAGACTACTATGACTTTGACCTTGCCGGTCCTGAAATCGGAATAAATTCGCTCGCGCTCGGGGTTGGGCGTGGCCCCGGTGATCAGGGGGGCGTTCAGCTCCCTCGCGAGCGAGCGGAGCTGGTCGAGGAACTGGCCTATCACCATGACGAGGTCGTCCGAGTGGTTCTCTATCAGCTCCATGACTACCCGCGCCTTGATCGGGTTCTCCGCGGCGACTCGGTGGCGTTCCCTCGTCCCGCAGGCCACGTAGCGAAGGCGCTCGCGGTCGGACATGGGCACTCGTATCTCGCGGCAGAAGGCCTCGGCGATGAAGCCCTTGGCTTCCAGCTCCTTCCACGGCACGTCGTAGCGCTTGGGGCCTATGAGGCTGAATACGTCCTCCTGCAAGCCGTCCTCGCGGATCAGGGTAGCGGTGAGGCCGAGCCTTCGTATGGCCTGGATCTCCGCCACGACGCGGAATACCGGCGCGGGCAGCAGGTGCACCTCGTCATAGACGATGAGGCCCCATCGCTCCCTGCGGAACAGGTCGAAATGGGGGAAGTCCGATTCCTTGTTGGGGCGCCACGTGAGGACCTGGTAGGTGGCGATGGTGATGGGCCTGACGTCCTTGGCCGCGCCGGTGTATTCCCCGATGTCGTCCTTGGACACGCTCGTCTTGTCGAGCAGCTCGTCCATCCACTGGTGCACGGCGGCGACGTTCGTGGTGACGATGAGCGTCTTCCGGCCTATCGCCGCCATGGTAGCCATGCCGACTATGGTCTTTCCAGCGCCGCAGGGCATGACGATGACGCCGTAGCCCGTGCCGGGCGCCCCCCGGCCGGCGAAGGCCCTCGCCGCGTCCTCCTGGTACGCCCTCAGGGCGAATGGCGCGCCGTTGGCGCGCGAATCCTTAAGCGCGATGGCGAAGGGGTCGCCGTCCGACAGCGGCGCGGTATCGAGGGCCGGCCAGCCCATCTTGATCAGCTCGCGCTTGACGGTGCCGCGCTCCGTCAACGAGACGAGGAATCCGTCCCCGTCGGGCTCGAGCAGCTTGCCGAGGCGCTTGGAGCCCTCCATCTCGGCCCGGACGAAGCGGTCGTCGCAGGAAAGCCTCAGCGTCCTGTCGTCCGGCCCGGCGGAGAGCACGACGCGGCCGAAGCGGGCCATGGTCTCCCGTACCGATTGACCTAGCGAGGGCGGCAGTTCGTACCGCGTCCAACGCTCCATCGTCGCGACGACGGCGTCGGCGCCGAGCCCGGCGCTCGCGGCGTTCCAGAGCGAGAGGGCGTCGAGGCGATAGGAATGGAAGTGCTCCGGGCTCTTCTCGAGGGTCGCGAAGGCGGAGAGCTCCGCTCTGGCCTCGTCGAAGGCGGGGTCGTGAGCGTCGAGCAGAAGGGATTGATCGCTTTGCGCGATCAGGGGGCGACCGTCCATATATCAACGTTGTACCACGCGCCGCCCTATGCTGTCAAAGACGCGAAAATAAAAATTAACGCCTCGCATCGGAACCCGGGGCGAGGATGCTATGGCGAGAAGGCTAGCCGGACCCGTATCGGAAGATGGTCCGAGTAGCCGGAACCGGTCCGCGCGTTCCAGCCGAGAGGTGACCCCTCGGGATCGACTATGAATTCCGGCGGGACGGCGCTGAAGGCCTCGAACCGGAATGGGCAGTCGTCCCCGGCGACCGTCCCCGCGGATAGGAGCAGCTGGTCGATGCGCTCCTCCGAGCCCCGGTAGCGGTAGCTATAGCCGCCCGCCTCCTCCCACGGGCAATAGAGGACGGGAGGGCCGCCTGCCGACGTCGCCGAGCCTTTATCGCCCGCAATTAATAGCCAGCTCCCCGGGCCCGAGTCAGGGGGCATCAAGGCGGTAGGGTAGGCGCGGCCCACCCGGTCGTGCTCGTCGGGATTCTCGTTGAAGTCGCCCGCGACTATTACCGCGAGCGAGGGAGCGGAGGCCAGCCTGGCCGCCACGAGCGCGCTGACGAAGGCGGCGGCGGCCCTGCGTTCCGGCTCCGTCTCGGCAGCGCCGCCCAGCTTGCTCTTCAGGTGGGCCGCTATCACGACGAGCCGCCGACCGTCCGCGTCTAGCTCGGCCTCGAGCATGAAGCGCGGTACCGAGGAGGGCCCGTCGTCCGGCGCCCTGACGCGGTGCGCCTTGAGCGCCGCGAAGGGGAACCGGGATAGTATCCCGCAGCCCAGGCTGGCGTCCTCTGCCGGCGACGACGCTATGTACTTATAGCCCCCGGCCGCCTCGGCCAGGTCGCGTAGTACCCGGGCGTTCTCGGCCTCCTGCACTACTACGACGTCCGGGCGTCCGTCCCGCGAGCCAGGGATCCCGGACGCCAGGATCGACGAGGCCAGGGCCTCGACCCTCGTCCGGTAGAGGGCCTCGCTCCACGCTCCGGTCGCTACGCGGAATTCCTCGTACTCGCCGCCCTGGTCGACGGGATCGAATAGCGTCTGAAGGTTATAGGACATGATCACGGCCCCGCCGGAGGCCGCCGGCGCCGTCTGGCAACGGACGCAGCCGATTAATACGAGCGGAGCCGCGGATAGCGTCGCGAATCGTCTAAAGCGCATGCCTAACCCCCTTATAACGGACGCGGCCCCGCCGGACCGGCGAGATCGCTCTCCTGTCCGCTTACGGGGCCGCGAGCCTCGGCGCTTGCGCTTCGAGGGGGTTGTCCTAAGGCTAGAAGCCGAGCTGGTCCCTGGTCGCCGCTATCCTCGAGACGAGGCCGTAGGCTACCGCGTCCTCGGCCCCCATCCAGTAGTCCCGGTCGGTATCCTTGACGACGCGCTCGAGAGGCTGTCCCGTCTCCTGGGCGATGAGCTTATTAAGCCTGTCGCGGGTCTTCTCCAGCTCGCGGGCGTGTATCTCTATTTCGGTGGCTACGCCGCGGAGCCCGGAAAGCGGTTGGTGGATCAAGTAGTGGGAGTTGGGGAAGGCTATCCTGCGCTCCTTTGGGGCCGCGAGCAGGATCAAGGCGCCGGCGCTCGCGACGAGCCCCATGCCTATCATCCACACGTCCGGCTTCACGAAGCGCGCCATGTCGAAGATGGCGTAGCCGGCGTCTACGTCTCCGCCGGGCGAATCGATCATGACCTTTATGGGATCCGAGTTCTTGGCCTCGAGCAACAGGAGCTGGCGCACCACGCGCTCGGCGAGCTCTTTATTGACCTGGCCCGATAGGATTATGGTCCTGGTCTCCAGGAGGCGTTCGGCGAGGGCGTCCGGTCCCTTCTGCGACTTCTCCTCTTCCTCGTCCTCATCTTCGTATCTGCCGTATATCTGGCTGCGCATGAAATCTCCTCGCGTATGATTATTGGTAGCGGTCCGGGTCTCTATACCGGACTGCTACATAGTATAATGAAAACGCGGCCATTCGCCTACGGAAGGCGGCTTCGCTTGAATAACGCTCGGGATTATAGTAAATTTCATATATAGAAGCGTCAGACCAAGTTATAGGAGAACCGATGAATAAGGCAGTTCACGTCGTAGCGATAGCCTTCGCGTCCATAGCCCTCGCTTCGTGCTCCGGCCCGCGCCAGGCGAAGGCTCCGGAACCGGCCGGCGAGGCGGCCGCGCAGGGGGTACCAAGCGGGGCCGTGGTCGAGGTCGCTGCCTCCAACGCGGCCGCGCCATGGTACGCGAAGCGTTTCGACGAGCTCGGTTTCTATTCGTTCCCGACGCCGGAACCCCTGCCCCCATTCTCCGTCCCCGACCTGTCGGGCAAGGCGAAGGGCCTGGCGGATCTATCAGGCAAGGTCGTCCTGCTAAATTTCTGGGCCACCTGGTGCCCCCCGTGCAGGCAGGAGATGCCGTCCATACAGATCCTCCATGACACGCTCGAGGGCGCCGCGTTCGAGGTCATGGCTATAAGCGTTTCCGAGGCGCCCTCGGTCGTGGCGAATTTCGTCAAGGCCAATCCCTATACGTTCCCGCTGTACCTCGACGAGAGCGGCTCGGTTTCGGCGCCGTTCGTAGGACGGGGCATCCCTACTACGTTCGTGCTCGATAAGCAGGGTCGCGCGATAGCGGGAGTCATCGGCGCGCGTTCCTACGACGACCCCAAGGTAGTCTCGCTCTTCAGGGAACTCGCGGAGCGCCTGCCTTGATAGACGTCTCGATCGCGCTGGCCCTCGGCGCGGGGCTCTTGTCGTTCCTGTCGCCGTGCGTGCTACCTTTAATCCCCGGCTACCTGTCCTTCATAAGCGGAGCCGGCGGCGACGAGATTCGGAACGGCTCGAGGCGCGCGGGCGTGCTCAATAGGACTCTCTTCTTCGTCCTTGGCTTCTCCGCCGTGTTCGTGGCTTTGGGCCTGGCGTTCTCCGGGGGCGGCATGCTCGTCGCGGGGCGCGGTAATAGGCTCGCGTCGATTATAGGCGGCTCGATAATAATAGGCTTCGGCCTAAATACTATTTTCGATTTCCTGAAGCTGCTCAATATAGAGGCGAGGGCCCGCGTGAAGAGGCGCCCCACGAGCGCGGCAGGCGCCTTCGTGGTAGGCATGGCCTTCGGCGCCGGCTGGACTCCGTGCGTCGGCCCGATACTGGCCTCTATCTTATTTATCGCGGCGAGATCCGGAAGCGTCGCGAAAGCCGTCCTGTTGCTCTCGGCCTATTCCGCGGGGCTGGCGGTGCCGTTCGTCGCTACAGGGTTGTTCTTCGAGCGACTAGCGCCGCTTTGGGCCTGGTTCAAGCGCCACGGCCGAGCAGTGCGGATAGCGTCGGGATCGCTCCTGGTAGCTATCGGCCTCTCCATGGCCCTCGGAAGGCTATCGGCCGTGGGAGCCTGGGCCGCCAGGCTGGGAATCGGGCTCAAGGCGGTCGTCGCGACGAGGCCGGAAGACGCGAGGGCCTGGACCGTCGCCGCGCTGGCGGCCCTGGCCGGCCTCGTCGCAGCCTCGCCCCTCGTCCGCCGGAAGCCGTTCGCGAGGCCGTGGCGCCTAGCGGCGTTGCTAGCCCTGGGCGTCGGGATCGCCGTAGAGGCTCTCGGCCTCGCGTCGCTCGCGGGCGTCGTTGCCGAGTGGCTCCTATTCCAGGGAGCCTAAGGGCGAGCCCCGCTCTCGCGGTCTCGCTCCTACGCGGTCTCGCGCTTAAACGGTCCCGACCTTGAAGGATCTCCTGAACCGATGCCTGCGCGCGCGCTCGAACCAGACGACCGCGAGGGCCGCGGCTAAACGCGGGACGGTGATCCAGAAGAGCGAGACCCCGATGGCTAGGAACATGGTCGTATCCTCGAGGAGGCTATGGCACAGGCCGGCGTGGTGGTTGAATAGATCAGCCTCCTGAGGCTTCATCTTACCGTCCTTGACCCGTTCCATGATGATGGCGGCGCCGTAGGCGTAGCCGACGACGTTGATGACTATCCACAGGAAGCTCGCGTTCTCCGATAGACCGAAGACCCGCATAGCGGGGGAGGTGACTCTCGAGAGGAAGTCCATGACCCGGAATTCCTCCATGAGCCGTTGGCCGATCATGATGGCGACCACGAGAACGACGATCTTGGCTATCAGCCTCAGCGTCGATAGCCCCCAGCCGGCCATGGACGGCCAGAACGCGGCCGCCGGTACCGCGGAATCCGCCGCGGCTATCGCCGCCGAGCGCCCCGCGGGCAATACGAGGTTGAAGAGGTAGCCGAGGGCCAAGGCCCAGCCTATCCTGAGGACCACCATCTTGAACGCCGACGAGCCGGACTTCCTCATCACGGCCGTCTCGATTATCAGGTTGTGGGCCGTCAGGCACATGATGGCCAGGATTGTAATCTCCCGCGTAGACAGCGGCAGGGTCTCTATCACGGCGATCGCGCTATAGACGTTGAGGAGCGCGGAGCTCAGGAGGACCACCGCGGCCTCGCCGGGCAGGCCGAGGAGGCCCATCGCCGGCGCGAGGAAGCTCGCGCCCCACGAGAGGACGCCGCTCCACTTGAGGAGCGCCACTGCGAGGCTCACGGGGACCATGATCCTTATCAGGTAGAGGGCCGTCCTCGCGCCGGAGGCGAGGCCGCCCGCGGCGGATTTCCTTATTCGAAGTAGTACGCTTGGGGTATCGTGCATCGGTGCGGATTGTCCGCGCATATCATTCGGCTGTCAAGGGCGGCGCTCCCCCTAAAGGTTGATCGTCATGCCTTCCCTGCTCGCGTCGAGCCTGAGGGCGGTCTTTCCGTGTATCTTCTCCTGGTAGAAGAGCTCGAGCTCCTGCAGCTCGGCGTCGGAGCGGTTCGGGTCGTGGTGGAAGAGGAGAAGGCGCTTGACGCGCGCGCGGCTGGCCGCGTTTATGGCGTACTCGAACGAGGAGTGGCCCCAGCCCATCTTGCCGGCCTTGTACTCCTTGGCGCTGTACTGAGTATCGTGCACGAGCAGGTCGACGCCGCGGTAGAACGATTCTATCCTCTCGTTCTCCTCCCTCGCGGCCTTGTCGCCTTCCTCGGCTATCATCGCGTCGTAATCCGGGTCGGCCGGATCCGTAGGGAACAGGTTCACGAACGGCTCGTGGTCGTAGGCCGTGGCGAAGGCCTTGCCCTCGTACTCGATGCGGTATCCTAGGCATAGGACGGGGTGGTTGAGGTACTTGGTCTTGACGATCACGCCGTTCCCGAGGTCGAGCTGCGTTTCCTTGAGGCTCTGGTAGCTGATCTTGGCCGCTAGCTCGTCCTGCCGTACCGGCCAGTAGCGGTACGAGAGCTGGGAGCCTATGATCTGCTCTAGCGTCTCGTCCTCGAAGTTGACCGGGCCGTGTATGCGGAGCGTCGTGCCGGGAACGTAGATGGGCGTGAACATGGGAAAGCCCATGATATGGTCCCAGTGCGTGTGCGTCAGGAACACGTCGGCGTCTATAGGGCCGTTCTTCAGTTCGTTCCTGACGATCCAATCGCCTAGGCTGCGGATCCCGGACCCCGCGTCTATGACGATACGCTTGTCGCCGCAGCGGACCTCTATGCACGAGGTGTTCCCGCCGAAGACGACCGTCTCCGGGCCCGGCACCGGCATGGAGCCCCTATCGCCCCAAATCTTCACGCTGAACATGGGATCGCCTCCTGTCGCTATTTGATCTTCAAGAATACGGAGGCCTTCTCTATCTCCGCGGCTACGGCCGCGTCTATCTCCTCGAGCCAGGCCTTCGGCACCCGGAGCCGCTCGAAGACCTCGGGCGGGAGCTTCTCCGGATAGAGGCACCCTGAGAACCCTATGCCTTCCCGGTTGGCGTAGTAGTCGGCTACCGCGACGGCCATGACGATGTCCGCGTTCTTCCCCTCGTAGAGCCCGACGTCGTGATGGAAGCGGATGGCGTCGGCGATAGGGCCGTCGAGGTGCCAGGCCTCGGCTATCATCGAACCCGCCTCGGCATGGTCGATGTCGATGCTCCGCTTCTCCGCTAGGTGGATAGGTATACGCTCCCGGTCCGCGAGGCCCATCGCCCGGACGTATTCCTCCGACAGCGCGTTGTTGAGCGGTATCTTGCCTATGTCGTGCAGGAGTCCCGCGGCGAAGAACTCGTCGAGGCGCTGGGCCTCTACGCCCTTCTTCTTGGCTATCAGCTTGGCGACGACTCCCACGCAGAGCGAATGGCGCCAGAATCCCTCCATGTTAAGGGCCCTGAAACCCGACTTGTCGGCGAGCCTGTCGAGTATCGCGGTGCTGAGGGCCAGGTTCTTCACCGTGTTGACGCCGAGCATGATGATGGCGCGCACGAGGCTCGTCACCTGGTTCTGGAGGCCGTAATAGGCCGAGTTGATCAGCTTCAGCACCTTGCCCATGAGTACGGGATCGAGGGCGATCACCTTGTCGAGGTCCGTCGGGCTCGTCTTCGGGTTATTGCATATCTCCATGACCTTGGCCACCGTGGTAGGGAGGCTCGGCATCGAGACTATGTATCCCCTGATTTTCTGAATATTATTTCCCGGCATTATGCTTCTCCCGGCGCATGTATTCGATCAGCTTCGCGAGGCGAGGCGATATGGGCATCCCGAGAATCTCGGCCGGGACCGGAGGCGCGGCGAAAGGCTTCGTGACCCTTTCGATGATGGCGTCCAGCTTCGTCGAGACGCCGCTCTTCTCCATGGCCTCGCGCTTATCCTGCGGTAGCGATTTCGTCAGATCCTTGAGGTACAAATAGAGCTTGGCGGCTTCCTCTCCGAAGGGGTCGATGGCCTCGTCCTGATCTTCCGCCTCTGGCGCGCTTTTTTTCGAAGGGTCCCGCCTCGGGCTCGGCTGCGGCATTGACGCTGGTTCCGGCATTGGCTCCGGCTTCGGTTCAGGCTCAGGCTCAGGCGCGGGTTCTGGTTCAGGCTCCGGCTCAGGTTCAGGCTCCGGCTCAGGCTCAGGCTCAGGCTCTGGTTCTGGCTCTGGCTCTGGTTCTGGTTCTGGCTCTGGTTCTGGCTCTGGTTCTGGCTCAGGTTCAGGCTCAGGCTCTGGTTCTGGTTCTGGCTCAGGCTCTGGTTCTGGTTCTGGCTCAGGCTCAGGCTCAGGCTCAGGCTCAGGTTCAGGTTCAGGTTCGGGTTCAGGTTCGGGTTCGGGTTCAGGTTCGGGTTCAGCCCAGGGATCCTCGTCCGATTCTTCGGTAATAATTTCATCGGCGGAATCGGCCAGGTCGTCCAGGGGTTCTTCGGGGCCGTCCTCGAACTCGGGTTCATCGATATATTCAGGAGCCGCTTCTATCTCGTCGCCTTCCTCATCGTCGAGCGTCGGCCGTTCTTCCAAGTCAAGGCCTTCCTCAAGCTCTTCCTCCGGTTGAGAAAGCTCGAGAGGCTCGAGGCTCGGCGGGCGGGGTCTCTCGGTCGCGGGAGGCGGAGCTGGGTAAGCCGGGAACGGGGGGAAAGGCGGGAAAGGAGGGAACTGCGGGTACTGAGGCTGTATAGGAGCCTGCGCCTGAGCCTGCGGCTGAGGCGCAGGCTGGAACTGAGGTTGGGCTGGCCGCGGCGGTTCGGGGCTCTGGGCTCTGGGCGTCTCTTCTCCGCCCTGTTCCTGCGGCTCGGCTTTCGGCTCGTCCCTGGGCGCGGATGTCTCCGGCGGCTCGTCATCGTATAGATCCTGGCCCTCGAGGAGGGCGTCTACCTCCGGCGCCTCGTCGCCGAGCTCTATCTCCTCGTCGGGCTCCCGCTCGGGCTCGAGGATCATCTCGTCCTCTCCGTCGAGCGGCTCTTCTCTCTCGTCGAGGAATACGAGCTCCTCGGCCTCGTCGATCGGTATCGATTCGGCGTGGCCAAGGTCGAATACGGCCTCGGCCTCCTCGCCGGCCTCCGTCGCGTCGGCGGCTTCCTCGTCGCTCCGCAGGGCTTCGCGTAGGACCTTCACGTTCCTGTCCCACGCTTCCCGCATATCCTCCGAGTAGGCGCGGACGGCCTTCTCGTAGGTGCCTATCGAGTCGTTGAGGCCGTCGATGTCGTCAGGCCTGCCCCTGCCTCCCCGCAGGTTGACGAGCCTGCCCGCCGCCTCTACCGCCTTATCCTTATCCCCGAGCGCCTGGTAGGCTGCCGATAGCTCGAGCCACGCCTCGGCGTCGTCCGGCTTGGCGTCTATTAGTTCCCGGAGGATCTGGGCGGAATGCGTGTGGTCGCCCTTGTCGGCGTACGCGCGTGCGAGCTCGATCCTGGCGGCTTGGTCCTTAGGCCTGGATACGAGGAATTCCTCGAGCTCCTTGACCGCGGACTCGGCGTCGCCCGATTCCCGGTACAGCTTGGCCAGCTCTATCCTGAACGAGGCTTGGCTAGGATCGAGCTTGACGATCTTGCGGTAGACTTCCTTGGCCTTCTCGGGCTTGCCCAGCGACTGTTGCAGCATGCCGTATATCTTCAGCGCCTCTATATCGTTAGGCGAGCGCCTGAGCACGTCGCTGACCGTGTCCATGGCGAGATCGAGATGGCCGAGGGCCCTGTAGAGTCTCGAAAGCTGTACCTTAAGGCCGTCGTTGTCGGGCATCAGCTCGACGAGGGCCTGGATCTCGCCCACGGCCTCGGCGTATCGGCCCGTCTTCTCCAGCACGTCCTGGATGTTGACGGCGGCCGTCAGGAATTTGGGGTCCGCCTCGAGCGCCTTGCGGAACCACGAGACCGCCTCGTCGGGCTTGCCCGCCTCGGCGTAGGAGAGGCCTATGCCGTTCCTCGCGGGCGCGTTCAGGGGGTCTATGGCTATGATCTGCGAGAAGACGTCGATCGAGCGCTTGTGCTCGGAGTTCTTCGCGAGGCACTCGCCGTAGCGCGTCATCGCCTCTATCCAGCCGGGCCTGCCCTTTACCGCGGCGTCGTACTCGGTTATCGCGTCGTCAGGCTTGCCCAGCGCCTCGTAGGCTATTCCTAGGTTATAGTGGAACGAGGGATAGTTGGGATCGACCGACAGGCCGCGCCAGAACACCTGTACCGCCTTGGCGTTGTCCCCCATGGCGAGGTAGACGTTGCCGAGGTTGTTGTAGGCGATGACGTGGCTACCGTCGATCTCGATGGCCTTGGCGAAGGACATCTCGGCCGCCCGCAGGTTGCCGAGGGCCTTGTGCGCGTTGCCGAGGTTGAAGAGGAGCTCGGCGTCGTTCGGCTTGATGTCGATTGCGCGTTCCAGGGCCGATAGCGCGTCTAGCGCCTTGTTAAGCCTCAAGTACGAGACGGCCATGCCTTCGAGGGCCCGTACGTCCTTGGAGTCGGCCTCTACGGCGCTGGAGAAGGCGGCGAGCGCGTCCTTCGCCCTGTTGGTCCTGAGGTAGACCGTGCCCAGCACCATGCGGGCCGTCTTGGACGTGGGGTCCTCGAGGAGGCGCTTGCGGGAATAACGCTCGGCGGTCTCGAAATCCCTGAGCCTGAGGGCGTTCTGCGCGCGCGCGAGGTTGTTCGAGCCTTTCTTGTCGTCGGTCATGGCGAGACCCTCGATGGACGCGCGCTGATCTCGCGCGATAATTCCCCGATATGGGGAGGATGAGCGCCGTCGTACGAGGCGATGGCGAAATAATACAGGGCTCCGTTTTTCAATCCGTTCAGGACCAGGCTCGTGGTCGCGGACCCGGCGACGAATACCGGGCTAGAGCCCTCGGCCGCGCCCGAGCCGAAATAGTCGCCCGAGGAGAGCCCGTAGTATACCACATACCCTCCTATGTCGGCTTCCGATACCTGCGACCATCGGAGCGCGACTCGCCTATCCCCGACGACGGCGGAAACGCTGGAGGGCGGGGTAGGCGCGAGGTCGGGTTCGTACCGTATTGAGATCGACGCTACCGCCGGGGACCGCTCCCCGGAAGCGTCCGGATAGAGGTCCATCTTTAGCTGTATATAGCGTCCGCGCGGCGCCCCGGAGGCGTCCCCCAGCGGAGCGCCAGGGACGAACGGCTCCCAGTCCGGGGAACCCTCGCGCCAGCCGGCTGACGAGTCGCCGAAGCGGTAGCTCCATTGAACCGCCGACTCCCCGGGCTGGCGAGCCTTCGCGTCTATCGCCAGGAGCGCTGAGTTGGTCGATCCTAGGTCGAAGATGGGGGATTCCGCGAAACCGCCCGTCGGGGCGTACCTCCGTAGGCTCGGGTCCTCCGAGAACGTCCTGGAGACGCTGAATTCGTCGATGAGGCCCGTGTAGTTGGTCCCTAGCTCTAGCCTGCCCGAAGCGCCCGGTATAGGCGCATAGACGGTGCCCGACTGCTTCTCAGTGGACGTGGCGTAGCGGATCGATTCGAGCTCTCCGTTCATCAGGTACTCGAGCAGCCCGGTCGTCGAGTCGAAGCGGACGAGGTGATGGGACCAGGCTCCCGGCACGAGGCTGGTTTTTCCCTGCAGGCTGATGGACGTAGGCTTGCCGCCCGGGGCCGCGAAGAAGTTGAGGAAGCCGAACACTACCTTGTTGCGGAGGACTATGCACGATATCTGCTGGCTGAGCCATGCCTTGCCGGCCCGTCGGTTCGCCTTCCAGAGAAGCACTATCTCGCCCGAGTCCGCCCTGGTCGGCTTGAGCCAGAATTCGAGCGACAGGTCTCCTAGCGGGACGTCCGGGACGAAGCTCGCCGCGGACGCGGGCTGGAGCACGAGCTTCGTCGCGGGCGCGCGGAAGGCGCCGGATCCGCTGCCGAAGCGCGCCGAGGCGGAGCGCACTATCGGGCCTATAGGCTCGACGGTCCAGTTGCCCGCCAGGTCTACGGCCGCGTCGTCGTCGAAGGATATATAGAGGTCGGGGGCCGGCCCCTGAATCGACGCGCCGGCCTTGAGCGCTATTTCCGGGGCTCCCGAGCCGTCGACTCGCTCCGCGCCGTCGAATACCCATTGGCGAGGAGAGCTGGCCGAGACGCTCGCCGCGTCTATGACGAGGCTCTCCTCCGCGCCGAGGCCGCTAAGGAATACGGCGGATAGCGCGGAGGCGAAGATAATGCTTCGCCTTAAGGCGCTTTTCGTTTGCTCGTTGATGAATACTCCCATGCTGCGCCGTACCTCGATCCGGGGGAATCGGCCGAATGGCCGGGGAGGCTCCACTTTTTGTCGAAACCCCGCTATCATATTATCGAAGAATATGGACGAGAATAAAGCCCGGCCTTCGGCTGGATTGCGGAATAGCGCTAAACAGGCCCCCGAAGCGCCGGGAGTCTACCTCTGGAAGGACCCCGAAGGGGTCGTCATATACGTCGGGAAGGCTAAATCGCTCAAGGCAAGGCTCGCTTCGTATTTTTCCGGGAAGAGGGAGATAAAGACCCGGGTCCTCGTGTCGAAGGCCGAGACGCTCGAATGGATACTGACCGAGACCGAGTACGAGGCGCTGCTCCTCGAGAATAACCTAATAAAGCAGTACTCGCCCCGGTATAACATCAACCTCAAGGACGGCAAGACCTATCCGGCGATACGTATAACGAACGAGGAGTACCCTCGGGTCTTCCGGACGAGGCGCATCGTGGACGACGGGAGCCGCTATTTCGGGCCGTACCCTAGCGCCGACGTCATCGACCGGTATCTCGACCTCGTGAGGCGCCTTTTCCCGCTGCGTCGGTGCAAGACGCTGCGCAAGAGGGAGACGCCCTGCATGTATTACCATATCGGCCGCTGCGGCGCCCCCTGCGCCGGGAAGACGACCCGCGAGGAGTACGCGCGGCAGGTGGAGCGCGTCGCCACCCTGCTCTCGGGCGACACCGAGGCCCTATCGGCGGCCTTGAAGGCCGACATGGAGGCCGCGTCCGCGGAACTGCGCTTCGAGAAGGCGGCCGCTCTGCGCGACACTATCCAGGCGATCGAGGCGTTCCGCGGCGATTCGGGCGTCGTCGATTTCGCCTACGGGGACCGCGACTACGTCGCCTGGGCCCTCGACGGCAGCCTCGCCGATTTCGTCGTCTTCCAGACCCGCTCGGGCAGGCTGGTGGGACGGGACCTCTTCCGCGAGCGGAGCTTCGGTTCCGAGGCCGAGGCCGCCGCCGAGTTCCTGACGGCCTACTACGGCCGCGATAGGGTCCCTCCACCGGAGGTGTTCGTCAAGGACGCCTCCGGCCTGGGGCTGGCCGCTGATTTCCTGAGGCGGGAGACGGGTAGCGATTTCGTCCTGTCGACCCCGGGCGAGCGCCGCCACGAGGCCGCGCTCGCGATGGCCGAGCATAACGCCCGCGAGGATCTCTCGAAGCGCCGCCGGGAGGCCGGCGACCTCGAGGCCCTGGAGTCGCTCAGGGCCGCGCTCGGGCTCGAGTCGCTTCCCGAGCTCATAGAGGGCTTCGATATCGCCCAGCTATCCGGCAAGCATACCGTGGCGTCGCTCGTGTCGTTCCGGAACGGGGCGCCGAACAAGAAGGGCTATCGCGTCTACAAGATAAAGAGCCTCGACGGCGCCATAGACGACTTCGCCGCCATGAGGGAAGCGACCGCGCGGCACTATACGCGCGTGGCCAACGAGGGCGCGGACGCCCCCGACCTCGTGCTGATTGACGGCGGCCGCGGCCAGGTAAGCGCCGCGTGCGATATCATAGACGCCCTGGGGCTGGACGTGACGGTCGTCGGCCTGGCCAAGGAGAACGAGGAGCTGTGGCCGCGCGGCGCCAAGGAACCCGTCGTCATGCCCAAGGACTCGGCCGGGCTTCGCCTCGTCGTGGCCGTGCGCGACGAGGCCCATCGCTTCGCGACGGGCATGAACCAGCGGCTGAGGGGTAAGGCCGTCGGCTTCCCCGTCCTCGAGGCCGTGAGGGGAGTGGGCCCGACCCGAGCGAAGCGCATCATGGAGGCGTTCGGCTCCCTCAAGTCGGTGGCGGAGGCGGAGCCCGCGTATATAGCCTCGCGCTCGGGACTCGACGCGGCCGCGGCGGCGGCGGTCAAGGCCGCGGCAGCGAGAGCGGCGGCCGCGGGGCTGGACTCCGGGGACGTTCCCGGTGGAGAATGAGCCATGATCGCCCGCGCGCCCATCCGACCGCCCTCCCGGCCTCCCGTCCTGACGATACTCGTAGCCTCGCTGATCCTCGTCGCGGTACTGCTACCCGGCTCGGCCGTGCCGGACGGGCCAAGCATTCCCGGGTTCGATAAGATGGTCCATTTCGTCATGTTCCTCGCCCTGGCCGTCGCCGCGCATATCGATTTCTTCGTCGCGCGCGGAGGCCGCGCCGTCGCGGCGGTCCTAGCCGCCCTCGCCTTCTCCGCCTGTACCGAGCTGGCGCAGCTGGCGGTAGACGGTCGGTCGGCCGAGCTCCTCGACATGGCCGCGGATATGGCTGGCTTCTCTGTAGGGCTGGCCGCGAGGGCCCCGCTGTCAGCGCTCGCGACGCGGATCGCCCTCGGGTTGAGGCGCGTCCTGGGGCGCGCCCCTCGCTAGGACCGGATATATTGACTACGCGCCTCCGCCCCGGTACATTCGGGGCAGACGGAGTTCTACCCGCTTAAGGCCGCCTCGTCGGCCCGCGTCGGGATCCCGGCCGCGCGGCCGGCGTCGCCGTCGCGGAGCGCCCTGCATGGACATCGCGTCTATCCTCCCCCCGTCACTCCTATCGGAACGGCTCGAGAGCCTGGGCTACCTGTATCGGAGGGCCGACGCCGCCGTCTCGAATTTCGTCGAGGCCTCGGGAGTCTCGTGCCCCTTCGGCTGCGGCTCGTGCTGCGAGGCCTTCGTGCCCGATATCCTCCCTCTGGAGGCCGCGTACCTCGCGGCCTTCCTGGTCGCGGCGGATAGGCCCCGCGCGTACTCGATGGCCGCGGCGGGGCTCGAGGCGAGGCGACGGGACGACGGCCGGGTCGGCTGCCCCCTATACGCCGACGGCACGCCGTACCATTGCACCGTCTACGAGGCCAGGCCGCTTATCTGCAGGATGTTCGCGTTCTCCGCGACCAGGGACAAGCTGGGGGTTCCCGCGTTCTCCGTATGCAGGTCTGGTTCCAGCGCCAAGGGGCCGAGGTCGGCGAGCGGCCCGGGCTTGGCGGCGGCTTACGGCGCGGAGCCGCCGGTCATGGCGGACATGGGCTCGGAGCTCGCGGCCATAGATCCCGAATCGGCCGGTTCGCGCGGCCCCCTCCCGGAGGCCCTATTAGAGGCGCTAGGGCGAGTGCTGTTCCTCGTCGGCATGAAGGAAGACGATCCACTGGATAGCGGCCCTGATATCAGGCCGCCTCTACCGCGCGCGGGCTAGCGCGGCCGTCGGAAGCCCCGGCCGCTACACCCGTAGCCGCCGCGAAGCCGCCCCTAGGGCGCGACGTACCGTTCCGGTATTTCCCATACTACGAGCAGCGTACCGTTGGCCTCGATCTCCCCCCCGGCCAGCGCGGCCCGCATTGGCTCGAACGGGCCCTTTCCCGATTCCGCCAGGTTCATGACGTCTGCGCCGAGCGCCCGCTTCAGGAAGCCCTCGAAATGCCAGGCAGGTTCGGCCGAGTAGCTCGTGCCGACGAGCGCGACGGGTATCGCCTGGGAGCCGAACAAGCCCGCCCCGGAATCGGCGAACGTCTCGTGGGCGGATATCCGCTCGGGCGGCGGCAAGGGGCGGAGCGTCGCGCCGCGTCCGGGGAGGAAGGCCATCAGGTCGCCCTCGCGAGTCTCGGAGCCTTCGTCCTCGGCGATTATTTCCGAGCCGGGCAGGACCAGGCCGAGCGACGCGACTCGCCCGGCTATCGCGGCGGCGGCGGCCGCCGCGCCTTCCGGCGTCCAGTGGCTATCGGAGCGCAGGAACGGCTCGGCGCCGCCGGACCGAGCGGCCCGCGCCGACGAGAGGGCCGCCGCGAGGTCTACGACCGGCACGCCGAGGCCTTCGATAAATAAGGCCAGGTTCTCGTAGCGGGCCTCAATAGCCGGCGGTATGGCCGAGCCGCCTAGCTTGTCAGGATAGATCCTGGATTTCGACGGCACCAGGGCGACGACGAGGCTTACGCCGCGCGCCGCCAGCCTGTCGCGGGCCGCGGCCAGCGCGTCCTCGAACGAGCCTTCCAGGAAGCCCTCGGCGCGGGAGAGATCCGGGTCGAATTCCTCCGAGGAGAAAAGCCAGCCGTCGTCCCCGACGACGACGCCTCGGTAGCCTTCCCCGAACGCGTCGTACCTGACGGTCGCGAACGCCGATATCGCGGCCTTCCTGAAGGGTATCTCCGCCTCGAGGCGGCGTACGAGCTCGGCGCCGGCCTTCCCGTCGGCGAAGGAGAGCCGCTCGCTCGGCCGCGCCGGCGTCCCCGTCGATCCGAAGACCGCGGCGGCCCCGACCGCGCCGAGGCCGACTATGAACGAGGCGAGGGCCAGGTGCCCGGCTTGTATCATCGGCTTTCCTCCCGAGCCTAGAATTGGAAGTACAGGAACGGCGAATAGCCGTCGGCCGAGAGCTTTATCGCCGCCGCCGCGAGGGCCAGCGCGATTCCCGCCGAGGCCGCAGCCGGCCTGGCCGCGCGTAGCGTCCGCGATAGCGGTCGGCTCGCGGTCCGGTATTCCCTCAGCGCCGCCCGCGGCTCCACGGCGGCGAGGATAAGGCCGGCGGCCAGGGCGAATAGCTCCAGCCTGCCGAAGCGCCAGGCCATGTCGGCGCTCACGAGCCGCGACTGTTCCGCGGAGACCCGGAACATGGCGCGGAGCGTCCTGCCCGCGGAATCCATGTCCGTAGCCCGGAATACGACCCAGCCGGCGAGCACGGCGACCTGGGCCGTTGCCCAGCGCGCGGCGAGGGCGACGAGGGCCAGCGGCCCGGGTAGCCGGTCCGGGGCCGAAGCGCCCGAGCGCCCCTTAGGCGAGGCCTTCCTCGACAAGGACGAGGCCAGGCGCTCGACGCATAGCCAGGCGCCGTGCCAGCAACCCCAGGCCACGAAATTCCATGACGCGCCGTGCCAGAGCCCGCCGATGACCATCACGAGCGCCAGGTTAAGGTAGGTCCTGGCGACGCCCTTCCTATTGCCGCCGAGCGGGATGTACAGGTAATCGCGTAGCCAGGTAGAGAGGCTGATATGCCAGCGCCTCCAGAAATCGGTTACGCTCGAGGCGCGGTAGGGGGCGTCGAAATTCTCCATGAAGGAGAAGCCCATCATGCGCCCGAGCCCGACGGCCATGTCGGAGTAGCCCGAGAAATCGAAGTACAGCTGCACGGCGTAGGCTATGACGCCTAGCCAGGCGTCACCCGCGCTTGGATCGGCGATAGTGAACGCCGCGTTGGCGATGGGAGCGACGGTATCGGCTATGAGGACCTTGCGGCATAGGCCGACGACGAACCTGCGTAGGCCGTACGCCGCGCCGTCCGGCCCCCTGTCGGGACGGCGGAGCTGGCCCGCGAGGTCCTTGTAGCGGATTATCGGGCCGGCCACGAGCTGCGGGAAAAGCGCTATGTACGCCGCCATGTCGACGAACGAGCCGGAGGCCGGCGCGTCGCCGCGGTACACGTCGACGACGTAGCTCATCGCCTGGAAGACGTAGAAGGAGATGCCGACGGGCAGCACGACCCGCCAGGCCGTGAACCCAGCCGCCCCGGCGACCGAGAGGACCGCGTTGACGGTATCGATGCCGAAGTTGAAGTACTTGAAATAGCCCAGGACGGCCAGGTCGGCGACGACGACGAGGGCGAGCGCCGCCTTGGCGCGGCCGAGCCTGGTTTTCGCCTCGGCGGCGACGACGGCCCCGGCGGCCCAGTTGGCGAACGATACGGCCACGAGGAGGACGAGGAAATCGGGCCTCCATAGCGAGTAGAACAGCCAGCTTCCCGCGAGTATCCACCCCGTCCTAGCGCGGGGCGGGACCAGGTAGTAGACGCCGAGGAACAGCGGCAGGAAAAGGTAGAGGAAGGCGGGCGAGCTGAATACCATGCTACTCGGTCGCTACCGCGGCCTCGACCGAGAACGCGCGCGGTCCCGCGGCGCCTGAGTAGACGAAGACCGAGTACGAGGCTCCCCGCTCCAGGCGCAGCTCTATCGGGTCCCCGAGCCTGCCGCCGTCGCCGAAGGCCGCGACCGTCGCGCGGACGGGATTGACGGCGACCTGGCCGGACGAGCCGCCCGGGCAGGGGCCGACGATGGTAGCGGAGCCGTCGGCCGTCGCGAGGCGCGCCGGCGCGGATAGCGCGTTGTAGAAGTATAGCTGGGCGCGGGCCCGGTCCAGGTGCTTCTCGTCGGAGAAGAAATGGAGGCCCCCGGCCGAGGCCACGATGGTGTAATAGCGGCCCGGCTCGGGCATGAACTCGTAGCGCCTGCCCGCGTACCTGAGCATGTAGACGTCGGCGACGGTAGGCCTGTACGGCGTGGCGTCGCCAGGAGCCGCCACGGCCAGGGCGAGAGCCCCGACGCCCAGCTCCACGGGCGCGGGCGCCCCGGCGTCGACGAGCCTGACGAGCACCGCGTCCTCGGCGACGCCGCCTCCGTAGATCGACCTGGCCTGCGGGGAGGCGGGCGCGGCCGCGAGGGTACAGATGCCTATCGCCAGCGCGATGGCGACCTTGATGGTTCTAATCGATGGGCGCATCGCCCGAGTATAGCACGCTGGCGGCGTGCTTGCCATCGACGGTCCATGCTGGTATCGTCTCGGGTAATGATGCATATAGACACGACGACGACTCGACCGTCCGCGGCGCGCCTCCCTCGGCGCTCGCCCGGGCTTTTTCCAGGGCGGCCACCGAGACGGTTCCCGAGGGCCGCTCTCCTGGCTACCGCGCTGACCCTCGGTCTCTCAAGCCTCTTCGCGGCTCCCGGCGACGTGATCTCCCTCGACTTAGAGCGGACGATGAGGCCCGCGGATATCGACGCGTTCATCGCGAAGCTATTCGCCGGCGCCGAGGCCCCGGCGGCGGCCTACGCGGTGGATATCTACATGATGAAATTCGAGAGCAGGTATCCCGGCGGAGACGCGGCGGTCGCCCTGACGCAGCTGTTCATCCCCCGGTTCGGCGACGAGCCCGAGTCGGTCAGGCCGCTCTACGCCTTCGGGCCCGGATCTACAGGCCTGACCGACGGCTGCCGCCCCTCGAGGGAGCACGTCCTGGGTATCCACTGGGGGTACTACCGCGCGCACACCCTCGCCCACGCCGGCCAGGGAGTCATAGGGGTCATGCCCGATTACCTGGGCTTCGGCGATCCCGAGCGCGACCAGTACTACATGGTGGCGGAGGCCGAGGCCGCGGTGATGCTCGACGCGATCCGGGCCGCGAGGGCCGTGCTCAAGCGCGGCGGCTTCCCCGGCGTCTCCGATACGGGCAACTTCGTCGCCGGGTTCTCGCAGGGCGGGCACGCGGCGTTCGCGGCCGCGGATTTCCGCGCCGCCTACGCCCCGGAGATCCGCCTGGACGGGGTCATAGGCTACGGCCCGAGCGCCGACCTGGAGGCCCTGTTCCGGGAGTTCCCCGACGTGGCGCCCCTGATCCTCTATACGTTCAGGAACCTGTACGGCGCCGCCGAGGTCGACCCGAGCCTGGCGCTCGCGGATCGCTTCGCCGGGACCCTCGACCATGACGTGACGAGGCAGTGCATCGGGGGGATCCAGTCGTACTATCCCATCGACCCCAAGAAGCTCTTCAACCCCGCATTCGCGAAATCCTTGCTGGAGGGATCGCTCGCCGAGGAGTATCCAGGCATCCATAAGGCCTTGGAGGCTAACAGGACCGGCCTGGCCGGCCACGGGGTGCCGGTGATGATATGCCAGGGCACGGACGACATAGTCGTCTACGGAGGTACGCAGAAGGCCTTCGCCGAGGCCCTCGAGAAGGCGGGCTCCGCCGTGGACCTCGTCGTCTACGAGCGCGTCAGGCACGATACGAGGCAGGCGTCCTTCTACGACGTCGAGGCCTGGATGAAGGCGTCTATAGGCGCGAGGAGCGGGCTATGATCAGGCGAAGAGCATTCCTCGTAGGCGTCTCCGCCGTAGCGCTCCTCCTGTCCGCCGCCACGGCCTACGGGGCTCCCCGGCCCGCGCCTTTTTCAGGCGGCGGGCGCATCGAGTCGATGGAAGCCGTCGGCACCTTCGAGCTAGGCTCGATCCGAGCCTCTGTCCCTAAGTTCTTCGAATCGTACGCTCCGCCGGCGGCGAGGTACGCCGTGGCCAAGTACGTCATGCGCTTCTCGAGCGTCGATTTCGACGGCTCCCCCGTTACCATAAAGGCGCAGGTCTACGTACCTGTGACGGAGGATGCCGGCGAGCGTCCCGTCTACGTCTTCGCGTCGGGAACGACCGGCATAGGCGATTCGTGCGCGCCTTCGCTGGAGACGCCGGATACGAAGCGCTGGGGCTGGTACGAGCAGAATATGCTGGCGTACGCCTCGCTGGGCTATATCGTCGTCTTCCCCGACTATACCGGCTTCAACGACCCCGATAGGCCTCAGCGCTACTTCTCGAAGGACGCCGAGGGCTACATGCTCCTGGACGCCATCCGCGCCGCCTTCGACGCCTTCCCGCTCAAGGGGCTGTCCGCGCGCCCGTCCCGGGCGGTATTTACCGCGGGCTATTCCCAGGGGGGGCACGCCGCGATGGCCGCGGCCGACCTGAGGCCTAGCTACGCCCCCGAAACGCCCCTCGCCGGCGTCGTGACCTACGGCTCGACGAACGACGTCGAGGCCCTCGTCCGCGAGGGCGTGGCGTACGCGCCCCTCATCCTCTACTCGTACATGAGCATGTACGGCCGGGAAGGACTCGAGCCCTCCGACTACCTGCAGGAGCGCTGGCTGCCGACCTTCGAGAGCGACGCGTCGACGATGCCGGTAGACGAATTCCAGGCGCATTTCGGCTACGATTATACGAAGCTCTACGCGCCGGCGTTCGCGAAGGCGCTGTACGGCGGGACCCTCGCGGCCGAGTACCCTGAGCTGGCGAGGAGGCTCGCGGAAAACCATACGGGGCTCTCGGGCCATGGCCTTCCGGCCCTCGTTATCCAGGGCGACGCCGACTTCATCGCGACGACGGCGACCCAGACCAAGTTCGTCGTCGCCCTGAGGGCCCTAGGCAGCCGCGTCAAATTCATAGTCTTCCCCAAGGTCAGCCATAAGTATACCCGGATGGCGGGTTTCGACGCGTCCGTCGCGTGGATGGACGAGCTGTCCCGGGAACTCGGGGTGATACGCTGAGCCGTCGTGACCGGCCTTCGGCGGCCGGCCTTCGCCCGGGCGGCGGGCGCGGAAAGGCGGTCCCCGGGCCGACCGGGGCGCTATTCGCGCTGCAGCGCGGGCTGACGGGAGACAGGAGACTGGCCGGGTCCGGCTACATGGACGACCCGGCTATGCTCTCCGCCTACGATGAATACTACGGCCGGGTCTCGCGGGCCCAGGTCGCTAGGATAGCCGCTATTTCAGGCCTCCGCCCCGCCTCGGTCCTGGACGTCGGCTCGGGGCCCGGACCGGTGTCGCTGGCCTTCGCGGAGCTAGGCGCCAGGACCTTCTCGCTCGTCGACTCGTCGGAGAGGGCGCTCGAGAAGGCGCGGCTGTCGCTGGCCCGCTTCGCCGATAGTCCAGGGGCCCCGCTCTCGGTCTCTACGGCCGTAGCGGATATAGAATCCCTCGAGGCGATACCGGACGGCGGTTTCGACCTGGTCGCGTTCGGGCATTGCCTTAACGAGGTCGGTCGAGGCGATGATCGCGTCGGTCGGCGCCTCGCGATAGCGCGCCGGGCCGCTCGGGCCGTCGCGCCGGGCGGCGCCGCGCTCGTCATGGATCCCGCGACCCTGGCCGCCAGCAGGGATTCGATCGCCCTCCGCGACGCCCTGCTCGCGGAAGGCTGGACCGTCCGCGCGCCGTGCACGTTCCCGGGCCCGTGCCCCGCCTTGGCCGCCGGGCCGACGCAGACCTGTCATGACGAGGCCCCTTGGGACGTGCCTCCGGAGGTCGGGCGGCTCGCCTCGGAGGCCGGCCTCGACAGGGATCTCATCAAGATGTCCTGGTTCATCCTCTCTCCTCCGCCCCGACGCGCCGAGGCGTTGCCCGGGGAGGCGGAGCCCCGCCCGTCGGGCGGCGCGTATCGCGTCGTATCGATGCCGATGCTCAACAAGGGAGGGCGCGTGCGCTATCTCCTGTGCGGCCCGGGAGGCCGGTTCCCGTTCTCGGCCAGGCGCGACGACGAGGCGGCCCGGGCCGGCGGTTTCTTCTCGCTAGGCCGCTACGAGCTCATCAGCGTCGACGAGCCCGAGCCGCGCGAGGGCGGCTGGGGTTTCGGGGCCCGTACCGCCATACGGCGCCTCGGATCGCTTGCCCACGCGGGCCGCGACGGTATAGGATGTTCCGATGTCCGATAGGGTCGCGAGTTTCATAGGATGGTCTAACACCGGTAAGACGGGTTTCGTGGAAGCCTGCGTCGCGGGCCTATTCGCCCGCGGCATCAGCGTCGGGGCCGTCAAGTGCGTTAAGCACGACGGCAGCTTTAACCTGCCGGGCAAGGACTCGTCGCGGTTCTTCGAGGCGGGCGCCCTATCCGCGCTCGTGTCCGACGGCGAGACCCACGTCGTTCGCCGTACCCCCCCGTCATGGGGCCGCGCGTACGCGGACTCCCTGTTCCCCGGGGCCTCCGTCGTCCTAGTAGAAGGCCGCGTCGTCGAGGGCTCGGCGCGGGTGCTCGTCGGCGGGCCGGCCCGGGACGAGGAAAGCCTGAAGAGGCCGCTCGAGGGCTTCGACGTCCTTATTACCGAGCATCGCGGCCTGGCCGAGCGGGCGCAAGCCTCCGGCCTGGCCGTTTTCGCCCCGGGAGAAACCGAGGCGTTCATCGATAGATTCCTAATAGGAGGCACTATGGAAACCAGGCAGGTCACCGTGACGACCGGGGGCGTAGAGGTACCCATCAACGCGTTCATTAAAGAGACGATAGAGAACGTGGTCGTCGGGCTCGTCAAGCCCCTCAAGAAGACCGATATCGACGGCGAGATCGTAATCAGGATCGGGCCGTCGAAGTAGCGGCGCGGGGCGTCAGGACTTTTTCTTGCCTCGCGTATCGATCTTGAACGGAATGTAGAGCGGACAGGTTCCGACTACGCTCGTCACGACGAAAACAGCCCCTAGAATTCCCAGGACGATCGCCGCGCCGCCGCCGAGCCTGCCCGTGAAGAAGAGCCCGGCGATGAAGATGGCCGCGACGAGCCTCACTATCCTGTCCACTTGTCCCATATTCTTAGGCATCTCTGCCTCCTTGGTACCCAAAGCATACTGAATTACCGCCGCATATGCAAAAAAACGGCGATAAGGCTCACTGGCGGTACTAAGCGTCTTCCGATGACGGGCGAGGTCGGCACAGCGAGCCTCCGGGCGCCGCGCTGGCGGCGCCCGGAGGCCCTATAGTCCTTGATTATTTATAGAGGTCCCTCTTCACGTAATGCGTATGCAGCAGCTCGTGGGCCTTGTGGCTTCCGGGCTGCTCTAGGAATTCCTTGTAGACGGCCCCGATATGGGGGTTGTGGTGAGAGCAGCGGTAGGTGCTGTGCTCGTCGTCGGAATAGATGCCCGCCATGCGCTTCTGCCGGACCGAGTCGGTGGCGCCGTAGGGCTGGCCGCCTCCGCCTATGCATCCGCCCCTGCACGCCATCACCTCGATGAAGTGCCAGGGCACGTCCTTGCCCTCGGCCTTGGCCTTGCGCACTTCCTCGAGCACGGTCGCGATATTCCCCATCTGGTGGGCGACGGCCACGCGGACCTCGGTGCCCTTGACGTGGACGCGCGCCTCCTTGATGCCGGAGATGCCCCGAACGCCGGTGAAGTTGACGTCCTTGAGGTCTTCCTTGGTGATGAGGTAGTACGCCGAGCGGAGGGCCGCCTCCATGACGCCGCCCGTGGCGCCGAAGATGGTGCCCGCGCCGGTGTAGGGGCCCATCGGGCTGTCGGCTTCCTCCTCGGGAAGGTTGACCAGGTCGATGCCGGCCTGCTTGATCATGCGGGCGAGCTCCCGGGTCGTCAGCGTGACGTCCACGTCCCTCTCCCCGGAGGAGTACATGTCCTTGTTGCGGCCGTTCTCCCACTTCTTGGCGGTGCACGGCATGATCGAAACGGAGAATATCTTCTTCGGATCGACCTTGGCCTGCTGGGCCCAGAAGGTCTTGATCATGGCGCCCATCATCTGCTGCGGGCTCTTGGCCGTGGAGAAGTTGGGTATCATGTCCGCGTAGTACTTCTCCATGTAGTCTACCCAGGCCGGGCAGCACGAGGTGATGAGCGGCATCACGTCCTTGTTCTTGCCCGCTGCGAAGTCGGTGAAGCGCTTCACGAACTCCGTGCCCTCTTCCATGATCGTGAGGTCGGCCGAGAAGTTGGTGTCGAACACCACGTCGAAGCCGAGGCGGCGGAGGGCCGTGTATATCTTCTTCGTGATCACGGCGCCGGGCTCGAGGCCGAATTCCTCGCCGAGGGCGACGCGGACGGCCGGGGCGATCTGCACGACGCAGGTCATGTCGTCGGCGCCGGTCTTGAGGAGGGCGTCCCATACTTCCTTGGTCTGGTCGTGCTCGTAGATGGCGCCTACCGGGCAGTGGGCCGCGCACTGGCCGCACTTGATGCACGGGCCGTCTGCCAGCTTCACGTCGGCGGCGGGGGCGATGCGGGTGCTCTCGCCGCGGCCGAGGAACTCGATGGCCCAGACGTTCTGCATCTGCTGGCATACGAGTACGCAGCGCCCGCAGCGGACGCACTTGTCCGGGTTGAGTATGAGCGAACCGGTGGACGTGTCGATAGGCAGGTCGCGGAGCCTCTTCTCGAAGGGCTGCTCGCGGATGCCGAATTCGGCCGCGAGGGTCTGGAGCTCGCACGAGCCGTTGCGCGGGCACTGGAGGCAGTCGTCCGGGTGGGTGGACAGTATCAGCTCTATGACCGTCTTGCGGACCTGGACGATCTCCGGGTCGTGGGTGATGACGCTCATGCCCTCCTCGAGGGGAGTGCAGCACGCGCGGAGCATCTTGGGGTTGCGCTCTACCTTGACGACGCAGATGCCGCAGGCCGCCCACGGGGGGAGGTCGTCGTTATAGCAAAGCTTGGGTATGCGTACGTTGACTTTCTCGGCCGCGTCGAGGATCGATGTTCCCTCGGCGACCTGAACGGGTATTCCGTTTATCTTGGCGTTGACCATGGGGCCTACTCCTTATTTCTTCACTACGGCGCTGAACTTGCAGGCCTTGAAGCACTCGCCGCACTTTATGCACTTAGACGCGTCGATGGTGAATTTCTGGGCCTTATCGCCCGAGATGCAGTTGACGGGGCACTTGCGCGCGCAGAGGCTGCAGCCTATGCACTTGGCCTTATCGATGCTGAAGACGACCAGGTCCTTGCACTTGCCCGCGACGCAGCTCTTGTTGACGATATGGTCGACGTATTCCTGCCTGAAGCGCTTGACCGTCGACAGCGTCGGGTTGGGAGCCGTCTGGCCGAGCCCGCAGAGGGCGGCCTTCCTCATCGCCAGGCCTATCTTCTCGAGCTTCTCGAGGTCCTCCATAGTGCCGAGGCCCTTGGTGATCTTCACCAGGATGGCGTGCATCTGGTTGGTGCCGATACGGCAGGGCGAGCACTTGCCGCATGACTCGTCGACGCAGAATTCCATGTAGAACCTGGAGACGTCCACGACGCAGTCGTCCTCGTCCATGACGATGAGCCCGCCCGAGCCCATCATGGAGCCGAGCGAGGTCAGGCTCTCGTAGTCGATGGGCAGGTCGAGGAATTCCTCGGTGATGATGCCGCCGGACGGACCGCCGGTCTGGGCGCCCTTGAATTTCTTGCCGTCCTTGATGCCGCCGCCGATGTCGAAGATTATCTCCCGGAGCGTCGTGCCCATCGGCACCTCGACGAGGCCGGAGTTGTTGATCTTCCCGGTCAGCGCGAACACCTTGGTGCCCTTGCTGGTCTCGGTGCCTATCTTGGCGAACCAGGCGGAGCCCTTCGTGAGGATCACGGGGATATTGGCCCAGGTCTCGACGTTGTTGATGATGGTCGGCTTGCCCCAGAGGCCCTTGACCGCGGGGAAGGGAGGCCGGGGGATGGGCATGCCGCGGTTGCCCTCGATGGACTGCAGCAGGGCCGTCTCCTCGCCGCAGACGAAGGCGCCGGCGCCGAGCCGTATCTCGATGTCGAAGGAGAAACCGGTGCCCAGGATGTCGTCCCCGAGGAGGCCGTAGTCCCTAGCCTGCTGGAGGGCTATCTTGAGCCTCTCGATGGCGAGGGGGTACTCGGCGCGTATGTATACGAAGCCCTTGGTAGAGCCTACGGTATAGCCGCAGATCGCCATGGCCTCGATGACCGAGTGGGGATCGCCCTCGATGGTGGAGCGGTCCATGTACGCGCCCGGGTCTCCCTCGTCGGCGTTGCAGACGACGTACTTCTGGTCCGACTCGACGCCCTTGGAGAACATCCACTTGCGCCAGGTCGGGAAGCCGGCGCCGCCGCGGCCGCGGAGCCCCGCCGCCTTGAGCTCCTCGATGACGTCGTCGGGCTTCATCGAGGTCAGCACCTTCTCGAGGCCGGCGTAGCCGTCGCGGGCTATGTACTCGTCGATGTTCTCGGGGTTGATGATGCCGCAGTTCCGGAGGACGATGCGGTACTGCTTCTGGTAGAAGCCGATGTCCTCCACCTTGATGCGGTCCTTCTGCCTCTCGTCCTTATAGAGCAGCCTCTTGACCTCGCGGCCCTTGACTATCTGCTCGGAGATGATCTCCTTGGCGTCCTCGGGCTTGACCTCGACGTAGAACGACTCGGAGGGCAGGACCTTGACGATGGGGCCCTTCTCGCAGAATCCGAAGCAGCCGGTCTTGACGATCTGGACTTCGTCCTGGACGCCCATCGCCTCGGCGCTCGCCTTGAGCTCCTTGTAGATATCGTCGGCGCGGCTCGATTCGCATCCGGTGCCGCCGCAGACTAGAATGAAATGCTTGTACGCCATGATTTCGGCCTCCGCCCTAGTTCTTTACTATGTCGACCGCGGGCCGGTCGTAGATATGGTTCTGGACGAGCGTCTTGCCGACGACGTGCTTGACGACGATGTCGCGCGCGGTCGCGGCGTCGACCTTGCCGTAGATCGTCGCGGGCATGCCCGGCATGACTATCTCGACCGTCGGCTCGACGTGGCAGAGGCCCATGCAGCCGGTCTGCCTGATGATCACGTCCGCGTTCAGGGAGTGCTCGTCTATCGACTTGACGATCTCGTCGAAGGTCTGCTTGGCGCCGGCGGCTATGCCGCAGGTTCCCATCCCGACGATGATCTGTATGTTCTTTCCTTCGACGTCTCTCTTGATCATCTCGCCCTTCTTCTCCTCGCGGAGGATCCGGAGCTGTTCAAGGGTCATCTTCGCCATATTGGTTCCTTTCGTCACGAGGCTTCCTGCGAAGCCAGGTATTCCCGGACCGACACGAGCGCGCCAGCGTCGTCCAGGCTGCCGACGGCCTCGATAATCTCGGACCGCCGTATCTCGTAGTCGACGCCGCGGGCCTCGGCCTTGCGCCGTATCAGTAGCTCGTAGTCGCCGTCGAAGCACATCGCCGACAGGAAGAGCCCCGCCACGTCGCCGAGCGGCGGCGTATCGAGCCCGTCCGCGGGGAACGCGAACGAGAAGCGCGTGCCTTCGCCCTTGCGCGACGACAGCCCGTAGGAGCCGCCGGCGAGCTCGAGCGATTGCAGGAGGAACGGTATGCCTAAGCCTACCTTCCGCCTCGAGTGCTTTAGCCCGTCCGTGTAGAACGGGTCCTTGGCCCTCTCGAGCTCCTCCTCGTCCATTCCCTTGCCGTCGTCCGAGACGCATGCCTCCACGAGGCCGCGTCCCTCCGTAACGCTCACCGATACGGTTCGCGCGCCGGCCTCTACCGAATTCTGCACGAGGTCGAGGAGGAAGTCGCAGACGGCGAAGTGCATCGAGCTATCCTAGGTTCTTATACTTCGCGATTATCTCCGGTACCTGGTCCTTCGTTAGCTTCCCGTAGACGTCGTCCCCGACCATCAGCACGGGAGCCAAGCCGCAGCAGCCCACGCAACGGACCGCGTCGATGGAGAACAGGCCGTCCTCCGTGACGTCGTGGCCCTTGATTCCCAGGATGCTCTCCGCTTCCTCTACGAGGCTCTGCCCGCCCTTGAGGTAGCAGGCGGTGCCGAGGCAGATGGCCATGCGGTACTTACCCGGCTTCGTGGTCTTGAAATAATGGTAGAACGTGACCACGCCGTAGATCTTCGCCAAGGGCATGTTCAATTCCCTCGACAACCTCTCTGCGGCCTCCCGCGGAATAAAGCTGAACTCCTGCTGTACGCGGTGGAGTATCATGATCAAGCTCCCCGGCTTGTCCTTCCACTCGCGTACGAAGCTCATGAGCTCTTTCGAGAACTCAATCTGAGCTACTGCCATACGTTTCCCCCCTATGTACATCGATAAAAACATATCGATAGTATTTTGGCGCTAGTGTATCCGAGCGCGTTTGAAATTACAATCGTTTTGAAATCGAATAGTGCTTGTTCCAGAATAAAATTTCAAATGGTGATTGATATGTTTCAAATACTGAATCATTTTTGGGCCTTGCATAAGCCAGGATGAGCTAGCATGACGGACCATAATAATTTTAAGATGGAAAAGAATAATAAGAAAGGTTAATATGTACGTATGCTCGTAAAAAGTGTACTTGAATCGGTTGCAGGCGTTTTCCCCGTCGTCCAGTCGGGAATCCTTTCCTTTTGGATCGCGTTATTCTCGTTTTCCATCGCGCTTTCGCTCTATAGGATCCGCGCTAAGGTATATCCTTTCGCGGCAATATACTTCGGCGCCTCGGCTTTGGCGTTCTCGAGCCCGGCGCTCGCCGGCGCTCTCGGACTACCCGCTCTTCCCGTGACCTTGGCGCTTGTGGCGGCTAGTAGGTTTTCCCTGGCTATCGTCACCGGCAAGGCCTGCGATTCGCTCATACATAAGGCTTGGCTCGTCGGCTCGCTCGTCGCGTCCTCGGCGATCGTCGCGGCGGCGATCATGGCGGCCGTCGTCGGGCCTTCATCCTACGAGGCCGCGGAGGCGGGCGCGATGGTCGTCTTGGCCCTCCACGCCGTCGCCGCGACGCCATTCTTCGCGCTCGCGGCAGGCGGCGCGCCCGCGGCTCCGAGGCTGATCGGGGGATCCGCGCCTTGGGGCCTCGTCTGGGCCTCCGCCGCGGCGCTCTCCGCGGCCCGGCTCCTGGGCTTCGACGCTCCCGACGCGCTCGACGGCTACGCAGCCATCGCGGTCGTCGCGGCGGACGGAGTGATGGGGCTCGCCGTCCTCCTGGGCGTCATGCTCGAGCTGGCCAAGCCGGCTCCCGAGGATACCGCCCTCGACGATTACGCCCTGAAGATGGACGCCTATACCGCCAAGGTGGGCGCGTCCATCAAGCGCTTCATCCCTACGGAATTCCTCCAGCACCTCGAGAAGGCCGATTTCTTCGACTTGAAGCTCGGGGACCACGTCAAGAAGGACATGACGATATTCTTCTCCGATATACGCGCCTTCACGGAGATGTCCGAGCGGCTGACCACCGAGGAGAGCTTCTCGTTCATTAACTCCTACCTCGCTCGCGTCGTGCCGGTGATCAACGACCACGGCGGCTTCGTCGACAAGTACATGGGCGACGGGATAATGGCCCTGTTCGCGGAGCACGGCGGGGCCGACCAGGCGGTGGAGAGCGCCGTCGAGATGCAGAAGAAGATGGTCGAGTACAACGGTCACCGGGCCAAGGTCAACTACCGGCCAATATCGATGGGTATCGGCATCCATACCGGCCAGCTCATGCTCGGCGTCGTAGGCGTCGCCGACCGGATGGAGGGTACCGTCATATCCGACGCGGTCAACCTCTCGTCGCGGCTCCAGAGCATCGCCAAGGCGTTCAATATACCCCTCGTCATCAGCGAGCGCACCTTCATGCAACTCGAGGACCCGGGAAAGTACAAGTACCGATTCATCGGCAAGGTACGGGTCAAGGGCAAGGACGCCCCCGTATCGGTGTTCGAGATCTTCGACGGGCTTCCGGAGGAGCTCTTCGAGCGCAAGATGAAATCGAACACCTTCTTCGAGCAGGGTATGCTGGCGTACTATCAGAAGGACTATTCGCAGGGCGTGTTCTATTTCAAGCGCGCCCTAGAGAACGTGCCCGATGACGGCGCCTCGCGCTTCTACCTCGAGACCTGCCTGCGCAAGGCCATCGCTCCCAAGCCCGCGGAGAAATAGCATAGGGTAAGCGCGGCAAGAAAAAGCCGTCGGCGAGGGCCGACGGCTTCTCTGTCTCCTAGATGACGGCGCTTAGGGCAGGTTGGCCATCAGGTCCTTGGCCACCGCGTCCTTGGCTACCTGGAGCAGGGCGGCGCGCCTGGCCGACGCCTCGTCCGAGGCTACGGTTATAGCCGTCTTCTCGGTGCTATACAGTATCGTTCCAGTGGAGAACTCGACGCAGCGTACCGTCATCCTGGCGGTAGCCTGCCACATCGAGCCGTCCTTCGCGGCGCCGTCGATCCTGGCGACGCCGTAGATGAGCCTCGCGAGCCCGCTGCCGTACTGCGCCCTGGCGGCCTTGAGGATGCCGTCGTCGTCGAGGGCGGCGACCATCGCGGCCGAGAGCGGGGCGAGGCCGGCCTTGAATTTCTCCTTGGCGAGCGTCTCGAAGAGGCCGCCCTGCGCGATGGACGTGGCCGCCGGCTTGCCGTCGTCGCCCAGGTCTATGACGACGACGCCGGTCGGGACGGTGCGGGCCGCCGAGGCTATCGTGTACTCGAACGATACCGAGCGCCTCTTCATCTCTTCGGCGATGGCCTCGACGAAGGCGCTATACGTAGGAGGCACGGAGTCGAGCAGCTCCTTGGTCGAATCGAGGTTGAGCGAGAAGCTGAGCGTCGCCTTGCCTACGAAATCGGGAGGAGGCGGCGCGAACGAGACGACGCCGTCCTGGTCGGTCATGGCGCGCTCCGTCCTGGAGACGATACGGCCCGACGACTGCCTGCGCTGGTAGGCGACGTAGACCTCGGCGCCCGGGATGCCCGGGGCGGAGTCGCCCTCGCCGAAGGTTAGCCTCGCCTTGAACGGCTTGGAATAGTCCTTGCCGAGCCCGGCGGTCGTCGGCGCGTCGAGCCTGGCGAATCGTATCTTGCCGAGCAGGGCGCGGGCCTTGTTGGCGTTGCGCTCCAGCTTGATGCCGGCATTGTCTATATCGGAGCCGGACGCGGCGACGACCGCCGCGGCGTAGCTCTTTATGGCGTCGAAGAACCTGCCCGACGAGGCGGCGGAGTCTCCTGCGGCCTCGGGCTTCGCGACGGCGTCTTCTTTTTCCTTGAAGAGCGCGGCGATGCGGGCCTTCTCCTTGTTCAGGTCGGCCGTCATGTACTGGGCGAGTACGTAGACCGTAACCGCCTTCCCGTCGCGCACCGCGAAACGGTCCTTGATGGAGAAGCCCGAGACCTTGCTGGCGCCGGTCTGCTTGACGACGCTCGTCACGTCGGCGGTATAGGAGTCCAGCGTGCCCTTAGCCTCGCCTGTCGTCGCGACGCTTATGTCTACGCCCATATACCTGGTAATCTGGGAAATAAGCCCTATCGCGGCGTCCTCGGTAGCGAGGGCCGTATCGCCCGCGGAATCCGAAGAAGAGGCGACGAAATACGTAAATGTCGCGTCCGGGGCGGGCGTGGTCATGGTCCAATCCGGCGCCTTCACGGGCGCTGGCGCCGAGACGCACGAGACGGCGAATATCGCGCCGGATATCGCTAGCGATAGGCGCACCATTTTCCTCATAGGATCCTCCTAGAAAAGACTTTTATCTTAGTATAGACGGCTCGAAGGCGTTCCGGAAGGGAAAAAGCCTTCCGCAAGGCCCTCGTAGAATAAGGAGGCCTCTGTATAGGCGGTACATTAAAAAAAAGGCACCCTCGACGAGAGCCGAGGATGCCCGCAGGGCGCTACCTATCAGAAGCCTTCGTAGAAGGCGCTCTGGACGGCGTCCATCGCCCGCTGCTTCTCGGGCGTCTTGGCCACGGCGGCCTCGGCGTCGTTAAGGTACTTGTCGAGCTGGTTCTTAAGCACGTCCTGATCGATGGTGTAGATCTTGATGACGCGGTAGATGCGGCGATCTACCTCGGTCTTGGCCTTGGCGCCGGGCTTGTAGTACTGGAGGTAGACCCACCAGTCCGGGCCGGCCATGAAGCCGGAGAACCTGGCCTCAGAGACCGTCTTGACGACGTTCTCGAAATACTCCTGGAGCTGGTCGCGATCGCCGACCTGGGCCCCTGCGAACTTCTGCTGGACGCGGGTGGACAGGTAGCGGGCGATCTGGACGGGGGCGTCCATGTTATCCATGGCCGCTATGGTCCCCTGCTTGCTGGCGCCTTCCGAATCGAGGACGATGACGTACTTGCCCTTGTATTCGGGGAGCTTCTCGACTCCGCTGGGGCCGTTCTCGATGTAGGCCATGGTCCACGCGGGGACGTTGGCCCCGAGGGCGGTACCCTTATGCTCCAGGACGTCGGGCGTCAGGACCGTATCGGCGGGCTTGGGGCCTTCCGCGGGAGCCGGCTGGCTTACGCACGACGCTACGGCGAATACCGCCGCTAATACTAGGAGAACGCTTAGGATCTTCTTCACGATAACCTCCTTAAAGGTCTTTCGATGATATAGGCGCGGCCGCTAGCGCGAATCCGCCCCTTAAGGCTATATGTCAACGGGATACATTCCCTAATGACCCTCTTTACGGTGCGCAGGCTCACAATCCGCTGTTAAACGTGAAGGCCTTGCCCCGGCTGTACACGAGATAGAGGTCTAGGAGGCCGGCCTTGTCGGCCGCGTCGTACATCGCGTCCTCGAGCTTGTCCCGGGACTTGAACGTATACAGCGCCAGCTTCGTCTCGGAAGGGGAGTAGGATACCTGCTCCACCTCGCGGACTACCTTGCCGAGGGCCCGCCGCAGGTTGCTGATCTGCCGCGAATCGGGCGTGTTCTGGATGACGACCTCGTATCGGACGCCGCGCGCCATAGAGTTCTTGACTAGCGACTTGGTCTGATCGGTCATCTTCGGCATAGCGGACCAGACCGAGGCGGCGACCGCGTTCCCGATGGCGGATTCGCTGGACGTCGTGCTCATGACCTGCGGGCTCTGGAACGCCACGGAACCAAGCAGCTGGGCGGTTGAGGTGTCGTATATCTTCATCGACCCCTGGGCGGTAGCGTAGAATTTGCCTCCCGAGGACGACGGCGTGGAACTGAACGATATCTCCACGTAGACGTCGGCGTTATACTTCTGCGCTATGTACTGGATGAGGTCTATCGATCCGCCGGTCTCGGCCTGGTACGCCGACCGCTGGTCCTTCTTGTTCTTCTCGATCTGGTCGAAGTCCACGACCGATAGCCCGAGCTTCTCAAGGAGGAAGCGGTTGGCCTGATTGACGGCGACCTTGGCGGACTGAGGATCGATGCCCGCGGCCTCGTCGTAGTAGACCATGTACTGGAGCCGAGCCAGGTAGTTGTTGAGGAAGGCTTCCTCCTCCGGGGTCATGACGCCGGGCGCTGGAGGGGCGGAATCTACCGTTTCTACTGGGGCGGCCGTCGAGCCCGCCGCGGGCGCGGCGGCCGTTCCGCTTGCCGATCCCGACGGGGCGCCCGTTATCAGGGAGACGGCCCTATCCTTATACGCCTGTCCCGAGTCGGTCGTCTTCGCGGCCTCCTCGGGGGCCGCTGGCTCCGCGGGCGCGGGCTGGCTAACGCACGAGCCGAGCACTACGATACAGGTTGAAATAATACATAACATTCTTCTCATAATGGCGTCCCTTCCGAAACGTTCGAAAAATACTATAGCGCAGATGAAGCGCAAAAACACCGATGCTCAAGTTTTAAACGACTATCGATTAAAATCAAGTGCATCGGGATGAAAGCCCGCGGCTTAGTCCTTGACGGTAGCGAGCTGCGCTCGCGAGAGCGCTATTCGCCCATTCTGAAGGTCAGACCCGATCGATCCTGCTTTCCTGGCCGCGACGAGCGAAGGATCGAAGGTCGATAACGAGACGTCGGCGATGACCAACGGGTCTTTGCCGCCCGAGGTCAGCGTCCAACGGGCCTCCTCCGCGGGAGGCGTGGCTATGAGGACCGAGTCGTCGTAGCGGCCGTATATGCGAATGCCTTCCTTCGTCTGCACGGCGGCCGCGAAGAAGACTGAGTCATCCATCGTCGAGACGCCTAGGCCCGTTTCCTCGGTCCCGAGCGAGATGCCTCCATCGGCCTGGAGGATGAGCGGCGGGCCGCCCTCAAGCGCTATGGAGACCTCGGCCTCGCCCGAGACGAGGGTGAATGACAGGGAGGAGCCTTTCGGGGGCATTCCCGGGGTCCCCACGAGGAGGCGGTCTCCGGGTCCTAGGCTCAGGCTGCCTTCGGCGAGCCGCGCCCCCTCGCCCTCGATCGCCAGCCCGTCACCTAGGATCCCGCCCTCGAAGCCGCTCGCGTAGAGGAGGGCCTCGCCCTTCGCGGCTTCCTCGGCGATGAGGAACGCGGGATACGGGCCCGCGAGCACCCTGAGCTCGTCGTATATCGCGACGTAGCCGTCGGAGCCAGCTACCCGGCAGGCTCCCGGCCGGGCCCCGTACAGGCCGGCGCCGATAGAGCCTTCGCCGGCCGGCTGCTCGTCTATGTAGAATCTCACGAGCGTTCCCTCGGAGCCCGGGGCTACGTATACGGCGAGCCGGGTCGCGCTCGCGCTCAGCGAGGCCGTAGATACTTGCTTCTCGCCTCCCGATCCCAGGAAGACGCGGCCATTATCTATTCCTATGGCGAGGAGCGTCTCCCCGCCGAGGCCATAGGCGGTTAGGAGCGATCCCGACGCCTGCTCGGACTGCCCGGGCTCGCGCGCGATGACGACGACGGCCGTGAAAGGCGCGAGCGAGCCGTCGGCCGGGTCTAGGGGGAGGAGCGAGGAGGAGGAGCTAACGCCGCCTCCCTTTCCTAGCAGGTAGCCGAACCCGGAGGAGTAGGTCTCGAGGTACGGCTCCCCGAGGCTCGTCGGTTCCGAGGCTCGCGCCCGCGATCCTTTGTCCAGGAAGTCCCCGTCGAAGGTCAGCAGGCTCCAGGGGGAGGTAGAGGCGTACGTCGAGGACGGGCGAGAGGCCGTCGATAGCGGCAGCCTGATCTCGGAAGCCGCGAGCGGCGGAACGGAGAGCCCGGCCGGCGGCTGGAACGGGAAGAGCTCGGCCTTGACGATGTAAACCCCGCTGGCCGCGGGAGCTCGCCACGAGAGCCTGTCGGCGCGTTCCGATACATGCCCTACCGACTTGACGACGCCGTTAATAGTCCATCGAACCCAGGGGTCTATCCCGTCTCCGTAGTCGCCGTCGAGGCGGAGCAAGGAGACTTCTCCCGCGACCGGCGTTCCCGGATAGGCGGCGAGATCGGGCTCGTCGATAGAGCCGTTAAAGATGAGGATAGCCGTAGAACTACTTGATAGCACCGATCCGGAAGGGTTCCTGATGGACACGCGGAGCGTGTAGTATCCCTCGCCCAGAGCCTCGGGCAGGGTGAACGCCGGAAGCTCCCTGGTGATTTCCTTGACGGCGGTCGCGCCCCGCATAGAAGCGGCCGGGGTAGCGAAAACGATGCTCGCGGCCTCGATCCCGTCGGCGTCGGTAACCGAGACGCTGGCCGAAGCCGCCTCGGGCGCGCCGTCCATGCCGGTCACGACGAGCTCGAGGGGTTTCGAGGCCGAGACTCGCGCCCCCGCCGTTACTTGGGCGCCGCCGTTGAGAAGCTTGATCTCGTACATGGAATCGAGCTCGTCCTCGGTGAACAGCGAGCTCCCAACGTCGCATGACATGGCGAGCGCGCACAGGAGGATCGTTGTACTTAGAATCGAGCCCGGCTTTACTGGTCGCATATTAGTTTCCGAATATAAGTATAGCACCAAAGATATCTAGGAACAAGAAATATTAGAAAAAAACCTTAGCGGAACGGCCGTCTTCCGCCGTTTCGACGCCGAGCCGGCCAGACCATCGCTCTATGTCCAGGATCCTGGCTCTCGAATCCTCGGAGGTGGCTAGCGACGGGACGAACGTGCCGCGCTCTATCCTGATAGGCACGATCTCGATGCGATCGAGGGCCCCTCCGGAGAGTACCAGCCTGATCGCGGCCGTTTCGTAGGTATGGTCCGCGGCCATGTCGAAGATGAAGTTGCCGAGCGAGTAGATTATCAGGCCGTCGTTATACCGCTCGATAGACTGAAGCACGTGGGGATGGTGCCCGAGCACCGCGGTGGCCCCGGCGTCGATCGCCGCCCGGCCCAGCGACCGCTGGAAGGAGTTGGGGAGATGCTGGTGCTCGTCTCCCCAATGGACGGATACGAAGAGGTAGTCGGGCGAGAGCTCTCTCCTTACCCTGGCTATGTCCGCCAGCATGTCGGCGGGAACCGCGGGCGCTACTCCCGCGGCCCGGGCCCGAGGCGCGTCGGGCGCGCTTGGGGGGGGCGGAGGCGGGAGAGGGCCGTGCAGGCGCTCCTCGGCGCGCGCGGTCCGCGTCCGGTCGAAGCTCTTCCTGGCCTCTACGACGCTCCAGATAGGCTCGGCGTACGCGAGGAAGGCGAAGCGAGCGCCGTCCCTCGTTACCACGGCTGGGCGTCTCGCCTCGTCTATGTCGGCACCGGCCCCGCATCGGCTCATGCCGAGGAGGTCTATGAAGTCGAGCGTCTCGCCGAGGGCTCGAGGGCCGTAGTCGGTCGAATGGTTATTGGCGAGCGATAGCACGTCGAAGCCGGCCCAGGCCGCCCCGAAGAGCGTGGCCGGGTCGGCGCGGAAGGTGACGTTCTCGGGCTTGCCCGGGTACGGCATCCCTAGGTACGAGGCGGGCGTCTCGAGGTTGGCGAACGCTATGTCCGCCTCCGATACGAGGTCCCGCACGCCCTCGAAGAGATAGCGGTAGCCTCTCTCGGCGGCCCGCTTGCCCGGGGTCCGGGCGAGGAGGATATCGCCGCACGCGAGGACGGTGAAGGTCCTCTCGGACGCCTTGGCCTCGTCGGGCGTTTCCCGGGGCGAGTCGCCGTCGGGGACGGCTGTCGCGATGGCCGGCGCTAGCTCCGGCGAGTTGGTCGCGCTTGTCGCGCTGGCCGGCGCTTGCGCGGCGCTCTCGCGAGGGAGTCCGGCGGCCAGCGGGGCGGAAGACGTGGCGGCGAGCGGGGCGGCGGGGCCGCGCGAGCACGCGACGAGGGCGAGGCTGCCGATGAGTAACGCGGCGCCCGCTAGGCTCATCGCGTCAGCGCCTCGTGGACGGCTCGCGCTATGGGCATGCGACGCCCCATCCCGAAGGCCCGGGGCGATACCTTGAGCACCGGCGCCGCCTGCCTGCGCTTGTACTCGGCTCGGGCGGTCATCGATATGACGCGCCTCACGAGCGCCTCGTCGAAGCCGCGCGCAATAATATCGTCCGCCGACAGGTCGTTCTCGATATACGGCTCTAGTACCGCGTCGAGCGACTCGTACGGGGGCAGGGAGTCCTGGTCCAGCTGGCCGGGCCTCAGCTCCGCCGACGGGGGCTTGTCGATTATGGATCGGGGCAGGAGGCCTTCCCTCGCGTAGATCCGCTCGCAGAGCGCGAAGACCTCGGTCTTGAGGAGGTCCCCGATGGGGTCGAGCGCTCCGCACATGTCCCCGTAGAGCGTGCAGTACCCGACGGCAAGCTCGCTCTTGTTGCCGGTCGTCAGGAGCATCGAGTCGAATTTATTGGACCAGGCCATTAGGATGTCGCCGCGGATGCGGGCCTGGAGGTTCTCCTCGGTGAGGCCGAAGGGCGTCCCCGCGAAGTGCGGCTCGAGCGTCGAGAGGAAGCTGGCGTACGGGGCTTCTATGGGTATCGTCTCCATGCGGCAGCCTAGGTTCCTCGCGAGAGCCGCGCTGTCGTCTACCGAACCGGCGGAGGAGAAGCGCGAGGGCATGGCGATGCAGGTGAGGTTCTCGGCGCCGATGGCCTTGGCCGCGAGTACCGCGACGATGGCCGAGTCTATGCCGCCGGAAATGCCGAGGTGAGCCTTAGTGAAGCCGCATTTGCGCATATACCCGCGTATGCCCTCCACCAGGGCGCGCTCCACCTCGTCCCAGCGATCAGGATACCCGGGGGCCGCGCCCCCGGTCGGGGCGGAGGCCTCGGCGTCGACGACGAGCCGGCCCTCGCCGAAGTCGCCCATGGCGACGAGCTCGCCGGCCCTGTCGACGAGGAAGGACCGGCCGTCGAAGACCAGCGAGTCGTTGGCCCCGGCCATGTTGCAGTAGGCTACCGGCACCGAGCCTCCGCGGGCGAGGTCGGAGCAGAGGCTTACGCGGAGGGCTAACTTGTCCATCTGGTAGGGCGACGCGGATGGCACGACGATGAGGTCTGCGCCGGCGTCCAGGAGGTCGCGGGGCGGGTCGGCCTGGTAGCGCATGCCTGGAACGGGCGCGGTCTCCCTCCATAGGTCCTCGCATATCGCGAAGCCTATCCGGACGCCGCGGTAATCCCATACGCGCCGGGCCCGCGCCGGCTCGAAGTATCGGGCCTCGTCGAACACGTCGTAGGTCGGTAGCAGGGTCTTGGCCTGGCTGAAGACGACCGCGCCGTCCAGGATGACGGATACTTCGTTCGTGAGGGGCCGGCCGAGGCCCGAGTCGTTGCGGCCTATGTGCCCGACGGCGACCGCTACGCCGCCCGGGAGCGACTTCTGGAGGCGCCTGAAGGCCTCCTCGTCTCGCTCGACGAAGCTGGCCTGGTCGAGGAGGTCGAGCGGAGGATAGCCGCATACGCTCATCTCGGGGAAGACGACGAGCTCGGCGGGCGACTCGCCGGAGACGGCCCGCTCTACCGCGGATCGTATCCTCTCCACGTTACCGGTAAAATCGCCAACGACGGCGTCGATCTGGCATAGCGCAAGTTTCATGGATACTCCCGTTCGGGGCGGATGCCGGCGGCAGCGTCCGCCTTGCGCCCGATCGGCGCCCATAGTACACTGCGACCGTGAAAAAGACAACGTTGACCGTTCCCGCCGAGTCCTCGTACGTCGAGGCCTTCGCCGCCGAGGCCCGCGTCTCGGGGCGGGCCGTAGCCGAGCTCCGCGTGGCGGAGCCCGGAACGACGACCGCGGCCCCCGAGAGGCCGGACGGCGCGCCGCCGGAGTTGCCGTGGTGCCCGCTGTCGTTCGCCTCGGCGAGGGCGGCTATAGTCGAGGCCGAGACCTCCTTGGGCGGCTCCCTGGACGAGCTCGTCGTATTCGCCGATCCGCCGGCCGACCTCGCTGCCATAGCGGACTTGACGCCCAAGGCGATAGAGCGCGCGGCGCTGGAATGGGCCGCGGGCTACGCCGAGCTGATCCGCGAGGCCGCGAGGCGCTTCGTGGAGAAGGGGCGCGGGGCCATAGTCCTCGTAGTGGCGCAGTCCGAGCGCGGGCCGCTGGGCGCCATGGCCGCCGGCGCCCTCCTGGGCCTCGCCGAGGGTATCCTGGCTTCCGGCGCGGGCTCCTTCCGCTTCCTGGCTATCAAGGACGAATCCGGCCAGCCCGACGCCGTCGCCAGGCAGGTGCTGAAGACGCTCGACGATACGGGCCGGGACCCGGGCAAGGTGCAGCGATTCGGCGGGCGCCCGGGGTTCTTCGGGCGCTGACGTCCCGGGACGTCGCCGGGCGGCGCCCTCATCGATGCATCGAGAGGAGGCGGATATGCCTAAGAGCGCCGTGCGGCGTTTCGGGATACTCACGAGCGGTGGAGATTGCCCAGGGCTGAACGCGGCCATACGAGGCGTCGCCAAGGCGGCGTCCGGCGTCTTCGGCATGGAGATAGTCGGTATCTCCAACGGGTATCGCGGGCTTATCGACGGCGACGCCGGCGAGCTGTCCCCCGAGGACTTCTCCGGCATCCTGACGCGAGGGGGCACGATCCTGGGATCCTCCCGCGAGAAGCCGTTCAAGTCGGACGACGGCGACATGATCAAGGATTCCGACGTAGGCAAGGACAAGCCCGGCCTCATCAAGGAGACGTACGCGCGCCTGCGCTTGGACGCCCTCGTCACGCTCGGGGGCAACGGGACCAACTCTACGGCCTATCTCCTGGCCAAGGAAGGGCTGAACGTCATCGGGCTCCCGAAGACCATCGATAACGATATCTGGGGCACCGACGTGACCTTCGGCTTCCACTCGGCCGTCGATATAGCGGCCGAGTCCATCGATAGGCTCCATTCGACCGCGCACTCGCACAACCGCGTGATGGTCATCGAGCTCATGGGGCATAAGGCCGGATGGCTCGCCCTATACGCCGGGATAGCGGGCGGCGGCGACGTCATACTCGTTCCCGAGATACCGTACGACGCCGACGCCGTGGCGCGCGTCATCGAGAAGCGCCGCTCGGAGGGCAAGGCGTTCTCCATAGTCGTCGTCGCCGAGGGGGCCATGTCCAAGGACGAGGCGGCCCTGCCTAAGAAGGAGAGGAAGCGCCTGCGCGAGCGGATGCCGTACCCGAGCATCGGGTATAGGGTGGCGGCGGAGATACAGGCCGCGACCGGCATGGAAACGCGCGTGACGGTGCTCGGCTACCTGCAGAGGGGCGGTACCCCCAGCCCCTACGATCGGGTCCTGGCGACGGCGTTCGGTACCGCGGCGGCCGAGCTATTGGCCCGCGGGCGTTTCGGGCGCATGGTCGCCATGAAGGACGCGAGCGTGACGTCGGTGCCGCTCTCCGAGGTGGCCGACCGTATCAAGACCATCCCCTCGGACCATTTCATGCTCGATACGGCCAGGCTGGTCGGGGCCTGCTTCGGGGAAGAGGCCTGAGGCCCCTATCCGAGCGCCTCCGCAAGCCCGAGCAGCCTCTCGGTCCGCTCCCATAGCTCCTTCCTGAAGCGGTGCCGGCGTACCCGCCGGCATAGGGCGCGCTCTCTGCACCTGACGAAATACTCGCCGTCCGCGCCGCGGCCGGCCGCGTCGGAAGCGCCGCGGGCCGCCCCGGCGAAGGCGCCGCGCGCGGCCCCGTCCATGGCGAGGAGGGCTATCGGCTGGGCTCCCTGTTCCTTCGTCCTGATGAAGGGCCTGAAGAAGAGGTCGGTCAGGGGGTCGATGCGATTGTGCATCTTCAGGATATCGGTATCGACTATCCCCGGATCGACGGAGCAGGCCGAGATGCCGCGCGGCGAGAGCCGCTCGGCCAGCTCGAGGGAGAAGAGCAGCGACGCGAGCTTGGAGTCGGCGTAGGCTTTGAACCTGTTGTACGAGGCCGCGCCCCGGCGGAATATGCGCTCGTCCGCCCTTCCGAACGCGTACATGATAGACGACGTGAACAGTATCCGGCTGGCGCCGTCGATCATCGCGGGCAGGAGCAGGGAGGATAGGAGGAACTGCCCGAGGTAATTGACCTGGATGGTCCTCTCGAAGCCGTCCTCGGTTTCCTCGTACCGGTCGCATAGGACGCCGGCGTTATGGATCAGGGCGGAGATCCTCGCGCCCCGGAGCCCGAAATCGGCGGCGAACGCGCGGATCGATCGGAACGAGGCCAGGTCCAGCTCCATGACGCCGACGTCGCCGTTGCCGCTCTCTTCCCGGATGCTCGCGGCCGTCTTCTCGGAGCGCCCGGGGTCCCGGCACGCCATCACGACGGTCGCGCCGGTCGCGGCGAGCGCCCTGGCGACGCTCTCTCCTATGCCCCTGTTCGCGCCGGTGACTATGAAAGCTCCATCCTGTACCATCGCCCCTCGTTCCTACCCTCCGTAGACGGGGGCGGCCCTAGCGTTTCCTAAGCTTCTTCTTAGCGCTCTGGATCTTGGATCGCTCCGCCTCCGCGGCGGCGAGTAGCGATGCCCTCCTCCTGGACGACCGGCCCATGACGGCGATGAAGCCGAGCCCGCCGACTATCATGAGGGCGCAGAGTATCTGGCCCATGGAGAAGTTGAGCGGCGTCGAGTAGACGTGTATCGAGGCGGAGGGGTCGCCGAGCCTGATTATGTAGCCGAGGTCGGCGTCCGGTTCCCGGAAATACTCGATGAAGAACCTGACGAGCCCGTAGCCCGCGATATACGCGCCTACTGCGAAGCCCTTGAAGGTCTTGCGGGGGCGCACGGCGAACCATAGCACGAGCCATAGGATGACCCCCTCGAAGAGGGCCTCGTAGAGCTGGGACGGATGGCGGGGGAGGTTGATCATGGCTCCGTCAAGGGCTATCCCCGCCTTCTGGGCAATGTCGCGCACCCAGGCCTGGCTGGCGGGGAAGCGGTCCGCGCGGGGGAAGACCATGGCCCACGGCGCGGCGCTGACCTTGCCCCAGAGCTCGGCGTTGATGAAATTCCCCAGGCGGCCGAAGGTGTAGCCGAGGGGCACGGAGACCGCGATCATGTCGGCCCACTCGAGGAAGTCAAGCCTTGTCCGCTTGGCGTATATGAAGAATCCCACTACGGCGCCGATGAAGCCGCCGTGGAACGACATGCCCATGAATCCCGTGAACCGACCGCCTTCGCCGAAGGGCCAGAAGATGAGCCAGGGCTTGCGCCAATAGATACCGCTGGGATCGTAGAGGAGGGTGCCGAACAGGCGGGCCCCGATGATCAGCCCGACGATGCCCGCTAGGAAGAAGCCGGATATGTCATCGGCGGAATATCCCAGGCCGCGCTCCTTGACCTGGTACTTGAAGAGCAGGTACGTGATGCCGAACGCCACGAGGTACATGAGCCCGTACCAGCGGAGCGGGAATTGCGGCAGGAAGGGGAGGATCTCGGGGTGTATCCACGTCGGGAATTGAACGGCGGCGAGCATTGCGACCTCCGGCTCGTGAGTTAGGCTGCGTAGCCCCTACTATATCCGCGCCGAGACCGGCTAAACAACCCTATTTAAGCGGTCTCTCCACGACGCGGCCCAGCTGGGGGTCGAACGAGAAGGCGACTTTCTGCTTCGTCTGCCTGACCTCGTGGAAGCGGTTGTGGCTCTCTATGACGACGCCCGCGAAAACCGAGCCCCTGACGACTATCTCGCCGGGGAAGTGCTCCTCGAATTTCTCCCTGAGCTCGAATACCCTGAGCGAGCGCTTCTCGAGGAGCTTCACGAGCCTCAGCTTATCCTGGCGGATCTTGTCGAGGTTGACGCCCGCCTTCTCCTGCTCGCGCATCGTCTTGTCGGCCTGGAGCACCATCGCCTTGACGCGCTCTATCTCACGTTCCTCCGCCTCGATGGCGTCCTGAACGAGATAATCCTGCCCGAACGAGACCTGGGTTCGCGAGCCGTTGGCGGAGCCGAGGTTCTGTACCTCTATCCCCTTCCTGGAGCGGCAGAGTCCGCCTATCAGGTGCCCTTTCTCGCCTAAGAGCCTCAGGTGCCCGTTGGTCTTGATATTGCACAGCATGGCCGAGTTCTTGAGGACTATGTCCTCGACCGCGAGCAGCATGGCCTGCTCCGCGAACGACGCCTCTATGTTCTTCCTCGCGCGCACCGTGCCGCGCTTGGCTCCCTTGATGCCCTCGGTTATCTTGACCGAGCCGTCGGCGGAGACGAGCGCGGCCTCTACCGCCCCCGTAACGAGGACGTCCCCCGCGGCGACTATGGCGTATCCGGTGAGCACCGTCCCCGCCACGGCGACCGGACCGGGGAATCTGACGTTGCCGGTCGCCGGGCCTACGTCGCCCTTGATCCTGTGCGATTGATCGATGGAGAGCGCGTTCTTCTCGAAGCGGAGCTCGCCGTTCTTGGCGGCCTTGAGGAGCCTGTCGCCGTTCTCCTTGCGTTCCTCGACGACGGAGTCGTCGAAGCCGGGCGGCTCCGATACGCGCGGGTCCTTGGGCGCGGGGATGGCGCCCCCGAGCACGTCCTGGCCGTCCTGGCCCTCGACGCCGATGGCGAGCAGCTCGAGGAGGGGCTGTCCTTCCACCACGATCGTAGACCGGTCCTGGTTCTTATAGTCCGCCGAGCCGTCGGCCCTGACCGTCACGGCCGCCCCGCTCGCTATCCTGATTAACCAGTTGAGCCGGTAGCCTCCCGCGGGCACCGGTTCCGCGCCCCGCGCTATCGTGCGCCCGGAGACGGGGCGACCCTCGCGGGCCTCCGCCAAGGCCGCGGAAAGCTCCTTGAGGTCCACCCCGGCGACGACTCCGGCCTCCGCCAGCGATGCCTGGGCCAGCTCCAAGGTAAGCTCGCGGCCGAGCCCGTAGCCCTTCGCGATATCGACGGTGGCCGACATAGCGTCCTCGGCGACGCGGACCTCGACCGACGCGTCGCGGTACGGAAGGACGCGGGCCTTAGTCATATCGTCGTCGTCCGCGACGAGGAAGATGCCGTCGTCCTGGCTAGCGATGGATTCCTGCGATACCCTGAGGTTCTCGAAGGTCCTGACGACGGGGTCGTTCCCCGGCGCCGCCGGGATAGTCGCGCCGTATACGTCGACTCCGGCTTGCCCTAGGGAGGGCGGGCTGAAACGGGCGACTTCCTCGTCCTTCTTGACGATGGCTACGCGCTCGACCGAGGTCAGCGGGAATTCGTCCAGGCTCTTCGCGAACCTCGACAGGGCGGGAGCCGCCTCCATGGCCGCCACGTACTCCTTGGCCTGCGCTACCGGCAGGAAGGCGACGTTGAAGACCAGGGACCTGTCCTTGCCCTTGACGGGGTCCTTGCCGAAGGCGAGCGGGTAGTCGAGGAGCTCCGTCTCCTTGCCTTTGTAGAAGGCGATGACGTCGGCCTTGAGCTTGTCTATCTTGACGCCCTTGAGCCTATGCCCGGCGAGGGCTGCGCTGACCATCGCGAGCTCGAGAGGCTTGCCGCTGCCCCTGCCCTTTATGACGGAGAGCGTAGCCTTGAGCTTGTCGGGCGTCACCTCGACCGAGGCCGAGCCGTCCCGGTCGCCCGAGAGCGAGAAGCCGTAGAGCGCCTGGCCGCTTCTCGTGGCCCTGAGCAGGGCCTTGGTCGCCTCCTCGACGGGGATGAGGTGCTCCGGGGCCTGTCCGAGCGCGACCGCCTCGGACAGGATCGCCTCGGCGTCGGGAGGAGGCAGCCGCTTGTCTCCCGGCGTATAGTCGAGTAGCACGGTCGCCCCGTCCTCGGAGAGCCTTATGGAATGCTCCCCGGCTCCGAACGGCACGAGGTCGGCCCAATGGGCTCCGACCCTTATGAAGCCCGCCGCCTCGGTCGTGATCTCTCCCTTGCCCCGAGCCAGGCCCTTGCCGAGGTGGAAGGCCGTGTCATCGGAGGCCGGGGGCTGGATAGGCTTGCCGTAGACGTTCTTCCCCGCCTTGCCCGGCCTGGAAGGGGTGCTCCGCGCGACGACGGCGCCCTTGGGCGCCCAGAAGTGCCTCAGCACCCTCGTGTCCACGGCTACCGGCTCGCGGACCTCGACCTTCTCGTATTCTACTACCTTCTCCTCGCGGGCCGGCAGGAACGGAAGGGCGCCGGGCTTCTTGACGACGCGCTCCTTGGCGACGCGCTCGACCTTGATCCTGAACAGGTCCGGTCGGGGGGCCTCGGCGATCGTCTCGTCGGCGAAGGCCGCGTACTCGGGAGGGGTCTCGAAGTCGGCCCATTCGGCGGCCTCGGGTATGCCCAGCTCCGGGGGAAGGCCCTTCGCGGCGACCTCGATCCGAGGCTCCCTGGATTTCGAGAAGGCCTGGAGCATCTCGTCTATCCGGCGCCCCTGGACGCCGACGACGCGCGCCTCGGCGAGCGCCTTTGCGAGGCCGTCCGAGCTCCACTCGCGGCCCTCCTGGGACGGGGAGAATCGGAACGCCGCCTCGAGCCCGAACTCGTCGACTATGAGCGTTAACTCTCCGCGGATCGAAACGCCGGCCATCCCGTCGTCCCCTAGACCTTGAAGCCCTGCGAGAGGGCCTTGGCCATCTTGGCCTTGAGGAAGGCGTTCTCCTTCCGGATCTGGCCGAGCTCGTATTGCTGCATGCGTACCGTCTCTATCAGGTCGCCTTGGGTCAGGGCGCCGCTCGAGAGGAGCTCCTCCACGTAGTCCATCTTCGCCTCGAAATCGGCCTCCGCCTCGGTGTCGGCCGCGCCGTAGCTATCGTCGAGGTACTCGGGGTCTAGGAACGCGTCCTCGTCGCCTTCCGAGGATACGAGCTTGTCCGCTATCCTATAGATGGCCTGCGACAGTACCGACTGCGGCTTGTAGCGTATGATAGGTATACGGCTACCGAGAGCCACGTCCTGGAGGTCGTCGCGGTAGATAATGCCGAGGTGCTCCAGGTCCATGCCAAGGTACTCCCTGCACGACCGGCGTATCTTCTGGGCCTTGTCCGCGTCCTTGGGATCCTCGAGCATGTTCAGGACGAGCCTCGGGGATAGCTTGGACATGCGCATGTCGAAGGCGGCGCGGCTCGCGGGGTCGACCTCGGATACGCGCCCCAGTATCTCGGGGATATACGCCCGCTGGAGCGAGGCCCCGTCTTTCTTCAGCGACTCCAGGACGGCCCGGGCCTTGGATCGGGGCTTGAAGCTATCCCACATGAGCCTGAAGACCGCGTTCTTGAGGAAGAGGTACGCGTTCAGGGTGGCCGTCAGCGTAGGCGCCGTCACGACGATGCCGCGCCCGGAGAGCAGGAAGAAGTCCAGGATATTGGCCCCGGTGCCCGCGCCTAGGTCGAGCACCAGGTAGTCGGCGTCGTCTATGGCGAGGAGCCGCTTGGCGATCTGGGTCTTCTGGCGATAGCTGATGTTCGCGAGGCCCGGTATCTCCGCGTCGCCGGGCACGAATCGGAGATTCGGGTAGTCGGTGGGGTAGATGATGTCCTCGAAGCGGACCTTCGCGCCCGAGAGGTACGTGCCAAGGCCGTGCTTGCGGGCGTTGAAGCCGAGTATCAGGTGAAGCGACGAGGCGCCTAGGTCCAGGTCGACCAGGACCACCGACTTCCCGGCCTGCGCGAGGGCGATAGAGAGGTTGGCCGCGACCAGGGACTTGCCTACGCCGCCCTTGCCGCTCGCGATTGGTAGTATCCTCACGTCACTCGAGCTCCACTCGTTCAGGCTCCCCGTCCGCGAGGCCGCGCGCGACTGGCGGCTCCTCGCGGGAGAGGAGCACGATCGCCGCCGAGATCGCGTCCCAGGCGGCGATGGCGAGTACCGCGTACGCGGCCGGCTTGGAAGGCTCGGAGCCGCCGAGCCCGAACAGCCTGGGCAGCGCGATGACGCTCGAGAAGAGCGCGACGGCCTTGCAGACCACTATCAAGGGGCGGTAGGCGGCGTACCTCTCGCGGTCGACCCCGAGGAAGAAGAAGGCCACGGCGAACACGACGTTCGGGGCGGCGACCAGCCGTATGACCTGGGTTCCAGACGTCAGGACGGCGATGAACGGTCCGGCGGCGTAGACGATTGCGAAGTATCGAGCGAGCTCGACGCCCGCGAGAGCGAAATAACGGTATGTACGCCTCATATAGATACGAAGTGTACTCGCGGCCTCGCCGAGTAGTCAAGGAACGTCGATCCTACGGGAGCGGCCCGCCGACGGGACGCTCGGGCGCGACGGCCGGCCGGCCGCCTCTCGGCGCCACGGCCTGAGCCCGTGATAATTTCCGTTTATGCACTATACTTACGTTCATGAAGGAAGAAATGCTCCGGGTTCGCGTCAAGGGAGTCGCGATGCCCACGGAAGACGACGCTCCCATCGTGATCCTCGAGGAGGACGGCGGCTCGCGCGAGTGCTCGGTGGCCGTCGGCGCGTCCGAGGCGGGGGCTATCCTCATGGAACTCGAGGGCATTTCCACGCCGAGGCCCCTGACGCACGAGCTCATGGCGCAGGTCTTCAAGGAGCAGGGCATCGCCCTCCGCCGCGTCGAGCTGTACGGGCTGTACGGAGCCGACGAGGACGGGTACCTCGCGCGGATGGAATACGGCAGGGGGCTGCGCACCTGGGTCCGTGACGTCCGGCCGTCTGACGCTCTCGCCTTGGCTGTGGCTACCGGAGCCCCCGTCTACGCCCATACGTCGCTGCTGTCGGCCCCCGGGGAGTATTGGTGTGCGGAGATCCAGCAGGCGTAATCCCCTGGCGCCCGGATGATCCCTCCGACGGTCCCGTGCCGGGATTCGCGGATGGTCCGGGGCGGGTTTTGCGGACGGAGCTTGCTCCTATCGCCTTCCTACCTTAGAATGCTTGGTCATGGGCATCTTCCACGCCATCATCGAGTTCTTCCGCGACCTCTTAGGCTTCGACGGCGGAGCCAAGGGCGAGCTTAAGCGCGTGTACTCCGTCATCTCGCATATCAAGCCGCCGTATTACCGGTTCAAGAACAACCTGGTCATGGTCGGATTCGCGCAAGACCTCTACCTCTTCTGCCAGGCGCTCAAGCCCCTCATGGACCTCGCCGACAGGACTCTGGCCCATCCCGACCTGAGAGTATCCCGCCGCTACTTCGATTACCTCGTCGACCTCGAGCTGCCGCCCGAGGACATCGCGAAGAAGGAGAGCTTCGTCTACGACGGCATGAAGGCCAGGATAGAGAACGCGGTCAAGGACGACGACGAGCAGGAGGCCATCGGCAGGGAGTTCCAGCGCTTCCTGAAGAGCGTCGACGCGCTAGCGGACGGCAGGCTGAACCTCGACCTATACGAGGTCGAGAGGTTCATCGAGATATGCAGGCACGACTGGGAGCGTCTGCTCGGGTTCTTCGACCCCGGGGCCAGCCTCGACGACGCCAAGTACAGGCCCGACTTCCAGCCCTGCGCCGGGGAGCAGGTGCTGCCCGAGCTCATAGACGCCTATTACCTGCTCGTCGGATTCTCGTTCTCCGACGCGCTCCAGGCCAAGACGATGCGCGTCTTCGAGCGTCACGCGCCCGCGACGGCCGCGAGCCAGGCCGGCAAGATCTCGAAGCTGTTCTCGACCCTCAATAAGATACTCTCGTTCAGGCTCTCGAGCGACAACCTGCTCGCGCTCATTCGGCTCTCGAAGCGGGATCCGGTCCACGAGCCGGATATCAGGCGCGAGCGCAACGACTACGTAGAGCAGTATAGGAAGCGCCTCGTCACGCAGTACGAGCGCGACCGTGACCGGCTGCTGAGGGAGCGCCACGAGAACGCCGTCTCGATGGATATCCGCGACTTGTTCGGCGGGACGGACGTACTGCCCCTGGAGGGCTACAGCGAGGAGATAGACTCGTACCTGCGGCGGGAGAGCCCGAACGGGTTCACCCACGTGAAGCCCATGGGCATACTCAAGACCTTCGTCAAGGGCGTCTTCGAGACGCAGATAAAGGAAACCGTCAAGAAGATCCTCGTGGAGGGATACTTCGATAACAAGAACTTCCAGAATAGCCTGGCCAATATCCTCTACCAATGCGATAGGACGGAGGCCCGCATCGAGTCGTTCGAGGCCGGCCTCAAGGGCGGGGGCCGCGTGAGCATAACGGCGGTCAGGCGCTACGTCGAGGAGATGCGACACGGCAAGGACATCATGCCTTTCCTGACCAAGATCGTAGACGAGATTAACTATAAGGCGAGGGAGATCTGCGAGGACGAGACCGGGCTATTCCAGATGCTGTCGGAGATCCTGGGAGAGCTGCTCTCCGACTATAAGAAGTCCAGTCCCGACCTCGTCACCAATATTCGCAGCCTCGCGGGGCTGCGTAACAAGGAACTGCTCGGCACGCTGGCCGAGGGCAGGCGGAAGACCGCCATGTTCGTCAGGGTCATGCAGAACTTCGCCTTCGTGAAGGCGCCTTCGGCCGTTCCGTCGGCCCCGCCCCCCGCGGAGGCCGCGGCCGCGGCGAGCGAGCCTCGCCTGGACGAGCCCGTCGACGTAGAGCCCCTGGCCTAGCGCGCCGCCGGCCACGCCTCCGACGCCTCTCGCGAGAACCACGCGAACGCCGCGGCGGCCCTGTTGCCGAAGGACGCCTCGAGGGCGTTCCTGACTCCGGGCAGGATCGCGGCCTTCGCGCTCGACGCTACGTAGAACACGAGGCCCTCGTCGGCCGATATGACGAGCAGCCGGACGTTGACGTCCCCCGGGGCGGCGACCGGCAACGGCCCCAGGCTGAAGCGCGTCAGGTTGGCGGACGACTGGGCCACGAAGTCCTCCCCGGCCCAAAGGGCTATCCGGTACCGATTGTCCCCGAACGTAGTGTCTACCTGCCGCGCGTACAGGATCTCCGGCGCTCCGGGCAGGCTCGCCCGGGCCGAGTCTCGGACGGGGGTGTCGTCGTCCGGCCCGGCGATCAGGCTCGACCGCTCGTATAGCACGCGCATCTTGCCGCGGCTAGCGGAGTAGTATCTGATACCCTCCAGCGTGCCGACGGCCCGTAGCGCGTTGTAGACGGCCAGCGTCTCGTCGGGGCGGCTCGACGACGGCAAGGGTAGGAAGAAGAGCGCTTCCACGACGACGTCGGGAGCCTCCGCCGCCAGGGCCGACCGGGCGCTCCCGGTCTCGCCATGCCGCGGCGCCAGCGAGAGCCGCGCGTCCTTGCCCGCGGAGGAGGCTCGCAGCTCTTCTCCGGCCGTTAGGCG
>Ga0180008_1000176_pt1 | contig 65331 bp, 60 predicted proteins | sample MM_PW_MetaG_FD_121121 | JGI IMG/M metagenome (GOLD analysis project Ga0180008, IMG submission 121121) | Groundwater microbial communities from the Aspo Hard Rock Laboratory (HRL) deep subsurface site, Sweden - MM_PW_MetaG | ecosystem: Environmental > Aquatic > Deep subsurface > Groundwater... | reverse complement strand
TCGCGTTCGCGAGAGTACTCGCGTTCGCGAGAGTACTCGCGTTCGCGAGAGTACTCGCGTTCGCGAGAGTACTCGCGTTCGCGAGAGTACTCGCGTTCGCCGGGGTATCGGCGGTCGCGGGAGCGTTGGCGGTCGCCTGGGCGCCGTCGGTCGCTCGGGGCGGGTTCGGGGCTGTGATTATGCATCAATCCCTAGTGTATCGCTAAATCGAGGGAGTGGACACGGCGCGCGGCGCTTTAGGGCTTAACGTCGACGAGGGGCCAGGGCAACTATGCAAAACCCGCGGCAAACGTCAGAATGGATGGCAGATGATAGATTTGCATACGCACTCGACAGCCAGCGACGGGGCGTTCTCTCCCCGCGACCTTGTCTCCAAGGCGGCGGCGGAAGGCTTGACGGCGCTCGCGCTCACCGACCATGACTCTATCGACGGCCTCTCGGAGGCCGCCGAGGCCGCGCTCGAGCTCGGCCTGCGCTTCGTCCCTGGCATCGAGATAGAGATAGCCTTCGAGCCGGGCGAGTTCCATCTGCTCGGGCTCGACCTGGTCGGGATACAGGACCCGCTCCGCGAGGCGGCCGGGAGGCTGGCCGCTTCGCGCGAGGACCGCAACCGGGCCGTCGTGGAGCTCCTGCGCGCGGACGGCGTGGACATCGGCTACGCCGAGCTGCGCGAGCTGGCGGGCGCCGGCATGATAGGGCGGCCTCACATAGCCGAGCTCCTCGTCCGCAAGAAGATCGTGAAGAGCAAGCAGGCGGCGTTCGATAAGTACCTGGCCAAGGGGAGGCCCTATTACGTCCGCAAGGCCTGCGTGGAGCTTTCCGAGGCGATCGACGTGGTACGCGGCTCCGGCGGCCTCGCGTTCGTGGCCCATCCTATGTCGCTGTTCGCCAGCTGGAAGCGGCTGAGGGCCCTGTTCGAGGAATGGAAGGAGCTGGGCGTCGACGGCATAGAGGCCTGGCACCCGACGGCCCGGCTGGTCGATTGCGCGAGGCTCGACGCCATGGCGCGCGAGTTCGGCTTCCGGGTCAGCGCCGGGAGCGACTACCACGGGGCGGTCCGGCCCGACCGCCGCCTCGGGCATACCGCCGGCAACCGCAAGATAGGCGAGGAGTTCCTTGCCTGCCTGGAGCGATGAGGCCGGTATCGGCCGCGGCCCGCCCATGCTCGTCTCGGCGACGGGGCGTCCCCCCGCGTCGTTTTCCTCCTAAAATAGAAGCCTGGACGTAAGATAGAAGCCTGGACGCAGTCGTGGTAGAATAATGGATGACCGATTCGAGCCGTTCATGTCTGGAGACGGATAAGGGAGGCTTCCATGAAAAGGAACCGCACGCCTATAAGCGGGATCCCGTCGGCGGTAGTACAGTCCTTCTCGCTAATCGTCGCCGCGGCGCTTAGCTACGGTACCATGACGCTCGCTTCCTGCGGCGATTCTTTGGCCGACTATACGCGCGACCCTGGCGAGCCTATGACGATTCGGGGCGTCCTCGGGGCGGGCTTCAGGGCCGCCACGACTGATGGAAAGGCGTCCCGATCCATCGGCAGCGCGGTGACGCATATCGGATCGATCCCAATAATCGCCGGCAGCGTCGATATCGGCCAGATGCAGGGCGTCCCTATCGGCGACGACGGTGCTTTCAATATCACCGTAACCCCGGGAGGCGACGAATCGGATATGCTATTGCTATACAATCCGACGGCCACCGCCCTGGAAGAGAAGGCCGCGGGCTTCGTATCGCTCCGGGCCGCGGACGGGGCGGATCTGGTGGTGTTCCCCCTGTTCTCAGCGCGGAGGGATCTTGATTTCGGTTCCGTCGACCTGGCAGAGGGTATCGCCGTTTCACAGGAATCCCTGGAGAGCCAGGAGGATAGTTTCTCCCTGAGTTTCGACCAGTTGATGGAGACCGCGTACCACGACAATCTGTTCAAGCACGTGAAGAACCTGTACGTGAACCGGGATCGAGCCACCGGCCAGGAGTATATCGAGCGGACCCAGAATTACTTCACCGAGGCCATCGCCTCGGCGCAGAATGCCTGGCTGCCGGTGGAAACGTGGGCCCATACCTCGGGGTTCAATATACGGATCGACGCGTTCAGCCCATCGGATCATGACTACGACGACGTCGTCAGCGGCGTGGTGGACATAGAGATAGTCCCGCCTACGGGCCTGACCGTCAAGAATACGGCGCCGCCGGTCGCTTTCAGCCCCGACAGCCCGCTCAGCCTCGCGTATCTCAGATCCACCCAAGGCGGCTATGCGCCCTGGATCGCGCCGTTGCCCGAGGGAACGCCCGGAAGCTATATCGTCGGGTTCGACTGCGAGGAAGACCCGCCCAATGGCGTCTGGAGAGTGAACGCAGTCAGGGCGGGCGGGCGCGCGGAAAAGGCGCTCTTCGATATGGAAGCCGCATCGCCCTTCACCCCGGCCCCCGAACGCGCCTTCATGTACTATATCCCCTCGATCATGCTGAGCGTCGGGGCCGATGGGCGGTTGGCCGCCGTCGATCTACGATGGTACGCATGGAATCCCGCGGTCCGGGCATACGGGGCGATTGGCGACCTGACGACTTTCCTGCGTCTTGCGCAGGCTTTCACGACGACTATAACGAAGAAGAAGGATAACGGGGACGGAACCTTCACGTATAATTACGCCAACGAAAATTGGAACAACGTCACGCGCTTCGTCCCGGCCGGCGCCTGCTTCGTCGGCTCTACCGCCCCGGAAGGCGAGCTGCTCGTCGAGAGGATCGATATCGTATATCAGATCGCGGGCGTCCTGTATCGCTTTACCTTGTTCGATAACCCCTAGGGACGCGGGCGAGTAGCATGTCATTCGCGTCCGGATCGGAGCCGGCGGCTTAGCCAGCGCTCCGGCCTATCCCCTCCTGCACCCCGAGCAGCCGAGCACGTGGACATGGCGGTGGCCCGGTTTCTCGAAGTAGCGGGCCAGCAGGTATCCGCCGCGGGGCACTATCTTCTCGCACACGGGGCATATCCTGCGGTACTCGGTGTTCTCCGGCCAGCAGTAGGGGCAGCCGAATATCTGCATCACCTTGTCGGCGCTCGAGCCCTTGAAGACCTTCGACTTGACGAGGACCCCGGGCGCGAGGCGCTCGCCGCAGACGGGGCAGGTCCGCGCCCCGACGCCCTTCTCCCTCGTCTCGCCCAGCCCGTCGGCGACGAAGCGGGGGCTGCTCCTCTCCTTGCGCGCCGCGTAGGGGCGGAATACGAGGGCCCAGAAGATCCAGAGGAGGAACGCCCCGACGGAGGCGAGCACGGCTGCGAATACGAGGTCGTCCATGGGCCCAGTATAGCACGACGTTGACGATACGCGTCGCCTGGGACCATACTGTAAGGATGGCTACACTCTACATGGTCGCGACGCCTATAGGCAATCTCGAGGATATTACGCTCCGCGCCGTCAGGATACTAGGCGAGGTCGACGTCATAGCCTGCGAGGATACCAGGCACACGCTCAAGCTCCTCAACCACCTGGGCATCAAGAAGCAGCTCGTCGCGTGCTACGCGTACGAGGAAGAGAAGGGGAGCTCCCGGATAGTCGGCCTCCTCGAGCAGGGCAAGGACGTCGCGTACTGCTCCGACGCCGGGACTCCCGGCCTGTCGGATCCCGGAGTGCTCGCCGCCGTCCGCGCCCGGGAGGCGGGCCACGAGGTCGTGCCCGTGCCCGGCCCCAGCGCGTTCGCGGCGCTCGTCTCCGCCGCGGGGCTCTTCTACAAGGCCGTCACGTTCGACGGGTTCCCGTCGCCCAAGCCCGGGCGCAGGCGCTCTCGCGCCGCGGAGCTCATGTCCCGCGAGGAAGCCTTCGTGATGTACGAATCGCCGCATAGAATAGTAAAACTATTGGGCGATATTGCCGATATAGATCCTGTGCGGCGGATATGCGTCGGACGCGAGATGACCAAGCTGCACGAGGAATTCCTATGCGGCACGGCGACCGAGGTCAGGGACTCGCTCGCCGCGAGGGATTCCGTGAAGGGCGAGATAGCGCTACTTGTGTCCGGCGCTAAAAAAGGGTAAACTAAACGCTAGGCGTTGCCGATATTGACTATGTGAAAGGCAGGGGCCACCTATGACGATTGACAGGCTGAACCCGCTGGATCCGATCCAGCCAAAGAAACCCTCCGGCGTTACCCGCGCCGATAGGAATTCAGGAAGCGATTCCGTGAGCCTGTCCTCGGAGGCCGTCGTCAAAGCCGAGCTGTTCAAGGCCCTCGAGCTGGCCAAGGCCGCGCCGGACGTCAGGATGGATCGGGTCGCCGAGCTCAAGGCGAAGATAGACGATCCTAACTACATAAACGACGCCGTACTCTCCGCGACCGCCGACCGGATCCTCGAACAGCTACTGTAACCCGCGATGCGATCGATACAAGGGCGGAGGCGTGCACCTCCGTCCTTTTTATTTATTCGGAGGGTGCCGCATGGCTGATTTCAGGTTCCACGTCCCGGCCGACTGCTTCATCGGGCAGGACGCCCTATATAAGCTGCCCCTGGTGCTCGAGGGGGGGGCCGATAGGGCCATCCTCGTGGCCGACCCCGGCCTCGGGGAGGCCAAGACGACCGAGCGCCTGACCGCTATCCTGGAGGGGCGAGGCATGCAGCTGATCGTCTTCGACGATATGGCCGAGCGGCCCTCGTCGGCGGCCGTCGAGGAGGCCGTGGCCCTGGCCCGAGGCTCGAAGGCGCCCCTCGTCATAGGCCTTGGAGGCATACGCGCGCTCCACGTGGCTAAGGCGGTGGCCGCCCTCGCCCCCGGGGAGTCCTCCGTCGACGGCTGGATGGACGGGGAGCCTCCCGTTAGGCAGTCGCTGCCGCTCGTGCTCGTGCCGACGAGCTACCGTGACCCCTTCCTGCTCTCCGGCGGCCTCGTGCTCACCGACGCCCGCTCCGGCGGCGCCTCCTTCCTGCAGGCGCGCCGCGGCGTCGAGACGGCCGTGGTGCTCGACCCTAACGCGCTAGGCGGCCTTTCCAACAAGGCGGCGGCGGCGGCCCTGCTCGACGGCGCGATGGGCGCCATAGAGGGCTACGCCTCGTCTCGGGAGGGCTTCCTCTCGGACATGGCCCTCAAGGAGGCCGTAGGCCTCTATATCCGCGCCCTCGACGTGACCCTGCAGCGTCCCGAGGATCCCCAGGCCAGGATGGACGCCGCGCGCGCCTGCTTCCTGTCCGGGCTCGGGCTCGCTTCCTCGTCTCCCGGCCTCGGCACCGCCATCTCCTTCGCCGTCAACGCCCGCTGGGGCGTGCCCAAGGCCAATCTCGCCGCGGTGATTCTGCCGTACCTTCTGGAGTCGCTGTCCCGCTCGCGGCCCGAGAAGATAGCCACCCTGGCGCCGCTGTTCTGCGAGGTCGACCCCGACGAGGGCGCCGCCGGAGCCGCCGCGAGGGCCGTGGAGTCGATGAGGACCAGGCTCGGCCTCCTGAAGATCCCGAGCCGCCTCAAGGACTTCGAGCTTCCGCTGGAACGCCTCGTCGAGACGGCCGAGACGGCGCGGCGCTTCGACTTCATGAACTTCCTGCCCCGAACCATGACCGTGGACGACGTCTTCGATTTCATAAAAACGGTTTATTGACGAAACGAGTTCGGGAATTTGAACACAGAGACACGGAGAAGATGAGAAGAATGGGCTCTGGGAATTTAGCTCCTATATCGTCTCGTTCCGGCGTATTTACTATCTTCCCTCGTCTTCTCTGTGTCTCTGTGTTAATAACGTATACCAGGCTCTTCTCATGATAGCCGTACGGAAGCTGATGACGCTCACTCCCTTGCATCGGGCGCGCAAGGCCGCCCAGGTCCTCGGGCATACGGAGGCCGACTACAGGCAGGGCCTGACGAGCGCGGGCGCGTGGGTCGCGGAGCTAGGCTCTGCCTTCGCGGCCGACGAGTCCCTGGGCCCGGAACTGCGCGCGCTCGCGGCCGAGGCCTCGGGCGAGGCGGGCAGGATGGCCCTATCGTCGCCGGAGGCGGGAACGAGGCTCGTAAACAGGCTCAGGAGGGGGCTCGAGGCCCACGCGGGCGTCTCCCCCGCCGACTGGGACCTTCGCGAGCCGCTGGGCCTAATTCTGGCGCAAGGGGCCCGCAGGGTTTTCCCGGGCGTGCGGGCCTACCTGGAGGACCTGCGCTCGCCGTTCAACGTCGGCTCCGTCTTCAGGAGCGCCGACGCCTTCGGTGTCGCCGAGATAGTGCTGTCCGGCTTCACCGCGGACCCGAGGCACCAGAGGGCGGAGCGCTCCGCGATGGGCGCCGTCGACATAGTCCCGTGGCGCAGGGGCGGGCTGGAGGCGCTGGCGGAGCCGGGCGAGGCCTTCGCCCTGGAGCTCCGCGGCGAGCCGATCGATACCTTCGCCTTCCCCGAGCGCGGCATCGTCGTGGTGGGCTCCGAGGAGCTCGGCGTGTCCCCCGAGGCCATGGCCCTGTGCTCGCGCACGGTCAGCATACCCATGCTCGGAGCCAAGGGCAGCCTCAACGCCGGCGTAGCCTTCGGCGTGCTTATGGACGCGTGGCGGAGGAGCCTGGCCTCCCGAGGCGTCGAGCCCGTCCGCGCATAGCCCCGGGGGCCGGCCGCCGCGCCCGTCAGTCGTCGGCCTGATCGGACAGCGCCGAGCTCGCGAGCGGCTTCTTCCAGCGCCTGAACAGTACGCCCACGATGGCTATGTTGACGATCGAGGCCGCGGCGAAGCGGTTCCACTTGGGCGAGCCCGAGGCTATGGAGCCGACGTAGGAGTGGAGCCTGACGGCTATGGTGTACTTGGCGTCGTCGTCCAGGAATACGAGGGGCGCCATGAAGCCGTTCCACGCCGAGAGGAAGGCGACCATCGCGGCCGCCCCTATGGCCGGCATGGCGAGCGGCAGCTGGACGCGGACGAGGTAGCCCAGGGTCCCGAGCCCCTCGAGCCTGGCCGCGTCCTTGAACGAGGGCGGCTGGTCCCGCATGAACTCGGCGAGGGCGAACAGCGCCACGGGCAGGCTGTGGTACAGGTAGACGAGCACGACCGGCGCGTAGCCGCCCAGCAGGCCGAGGCGCCTCCAGAGGTCGTAGAGCGGTATGAGCGAGTGCACGCCGCCGGAGCTGGAGAGGGCCTGGAGCAGTACGAACAGCGTCGCGGCCTTCGCCCGAGGCCTGTCGGCTAGCCAGGCGGCGGCGGGGAACGCGACGAGGCCTATCAGGACGGCGGTGGCCGCGGAGACGAACAGCGTGTTGGCGAGGGCGAGGCCGAGGCCGTCGTCGACGAAGGCCCTGGCGAAGTTGCCCGTCGTGAAGAAGCGCGGGATCAACGAGTCGATGAAGGCTATGGACAGGTCGGAGAATGCCATCCAGGCGACGCAGTAGGCCAGGACCGCGGCGGCGGCGACGAGGACGGCGACGACGAGCCAGGTAGAGCCGGCGAAGACGGCGTCGGCGGCCTTGCCCGGCACGCGGGCGTAGCCGAGGCCCGGCCCGGGTCGGCGGCCTTGCCGGGACGCGCGCGCCTCTCGCCGGCGGCCCTGACCGGCTCGTTCCCATGCGCCTCGCGCTTCCCGCGCCGCTTTCGTATTGCCGGAAGGCGAGCCCGACGGAGAATCCGACGATAGTTCCGACGATAGTTCCGACGGCGAGCCCGACGGCGAATCGAAGCCGCCGGAGCCGCTCGCCCGGTTTTCCGCTGCTCTCCTCGGCAAGGGGCTGCGCCGCTTGAGGGCGCCCCTTACGGCGAAGCCGCCGGCGACCGCGAGGCCCACCGCGAGCGATAGGACGACGGCGTAGGCGGAGACTATGCCGGCGTCCGCGTACCCGGAGAAGAGGTCGTAGAGATACAGTTCCAGCGTCGTGGTGGCGCCGACGACGGTCCTGGCGGTGATGCCGGAGCGGAGCGGCGGGCCTCCCGCCGTCATCAGGAACGGCACCGTGAATTCCTTGAAGGCGGATACGAGCTCCAGCGCGGCTACCGCGCCTAGGGCGCCCGACATCGCGGGGAGGCGTATCGTGAAGGCTATGGCCGCGGGGCCCGCGCCGTCTACCTTGGCGGCGTCGTCGATCGACTTCCGGGAGCGGCCGAGCGCCGCGAGCATTATGAACACGGCCTGCGGGAGCCTGAACCACGCGGCGACGAGGGCGCTCGAGGCGAAGGCCGCGGCCGGAGACTCCATCAGGTTCACCTCTATGCCCGTCAGCGCCCTGAATACGGAGTCCCCGGCGGCCCCGTGGAGGACGAAGCGCCATAGCGGCGCGCCTATGTACACGGGCACGGCCCACATGGCCACGAGGAGCGGGAAGATGATCGCGTACGCGCGGCGGGAGCCCAGGGCCAGGGACGCGACGGGGTAGGCGACGGCCATCGTGACGGCGGCCGATAGGAGGCTCCACGCGACCGTGATGCCCGCGGCCATGGGGAAGCCCTTATCGGCGAACAGGGTAGCGTAATTGGCCGCCCCCGCGAAGGCGCCGCTTATGAAGAAGCTCTGCCGCAGGGCGGAGAAGAAAGGCGCGGCCCCCGCCAGGACGACGAGGACCGCGAGCGGCGCGAGGCGCAGGTAGTCGGCCGCGGGGCCCAGGAGGTGGCGCGAGGCCGCCGTCCTGGGCCCTAGGCGGCAGCGCGTCAGAAGCGCGCCCCGACGCTAGCGAGCATCTTGATGTTCTTGACGCCCGCCGGCACCTTCTTAGCGGCGCGGTCCCATACGAGGACGAGCGGAGCCTCGCCGGCGGGGAGCTTCTCGCCGTTCTTGTACATGGCGACTATCAGATCGTCGTTGCGCGTCACCTCCCGGCTATCGACGCTGACCTTGAAGCCGTCCGCGGCGACGAGGTCGATGGCGTAGCCGGCGTCGGCGGCCGCGTCGCTGTACGGGGCGATCGACGCGTCCTGCTTATGGGGCGCGTACTTGGCGTCGTCGACGTAGCCCAGGAGTAGCCAGAGCGGGAAGCCGGTATACTCGGCGACCTCGCCCTTCTTCTCGAAGGTGACGGTCCTCTTGTGGCAGCTGACGCAGCTCTGCACCGTGGAGCGGTCCAGGTCGAAGGCCATCTTGCCCGAGAGCTTCAGCTCGAAGTCGACGAAATCCTTCTGCTTGACGACTATCTTCTTGACCATGCGTACCGAGAGGTGGCCGTCGACGTTCGGCGTGCCCGGCCCCACCTTGATGGTCCGCACGTAGCCCGGGTCCTTGGGCAGGTAGTCGCCGTCGAGCCTGAACGCGAGCAGCCATTCGCCGTCCTTGGAGTCGAGCACCGTCTTGCCCGGGTAACTCATCTCGTAGCCGTCCATCGCGACGAAGGTGACGGAATCGTCGGCCGCTATCTCCGCATAGCTTCGGAGGAGATCGAGGAGCCTGACGCCGCCGTAGACGCCCTCGTAGCGGGTCCCGGCGCTCGTCGTATAGGCGCCCCTGCCCTCGGTGTATATCGGGAGCTTCTCGAGCTCGGCGAGGCTGAAGCTGGCCTTGGCGCCGTTGATGTCTATGTCCAGCGAGAAGGAGGCCGCCGCGGCGACGAGGGCGCTGGGCGCGAGCGACGTCTCTATGCGCGCGAGGTCGCGGACCCAGAGGTTCTTGAGGGAATCGCCTACTATCATCGGCGCTATGGGCTTCCCGTCCTCCAGGTCGGCGATGACGAGGGCGCCTGGAGCTAGGTCCTTCGTGTTGAAGGTAGCCGAGTAGCCGTCCTTGGCTATCAGCGTCACGTCGTAGCCCGCGGCCCATAGCTGCTCGTCGAATAGCCACGCGTGGTCCTTCTCGGTCCCGTCTACCATGGCTATCGCGAGCCGCAGGGGCATGCCGCGGTAGCTCGTCTTGACGCCCTTCTTCTCGACGACCTTCTCGACGTAGTGGCTGGCGTGCTTCTTCGCGTCGTCGAAGTAGCTCTGGTAGAGCTCGGCCTCCCTGACGCCTTTGAGCGATACCGACCATCCCGAGCCGTCCTGGTAGGATTGGTCAGACTTGGCGCCCGAGGAGCCTTCCTCCCAGTCCCCGGTGGCCGCGCTGGTCGCGTCGCTCTCCTGCTCCGCCGCCGCTTCCGCGGCCTCGGCCGCGGGCTCCTGGCTGACGCATCCAGCCAGGCCGGCGCCGAGCGTCAGCGCGGTCGCTAGCGCGGTCGCCAGGGCTAACGCCCTGCCCGGGCGTGCTGTGATCCTGATCATCGTCGTGCTCCTTGGTATAGTGTTTTCTCTCCGTATAATTCTCATTCCGACTCCTATTCTCCGAGTATCGTCGCGAGAGCCGCCAGGGTCTCATCGGCGCTCGTGGAGCCCGACAGGAATAGCCTGAGTAGCTTCCACGACGCGTTCTTGAAGTCGCCGTACGCGGGATCGGGGGGGACGGCGACGCCCGCGTCGTAGCTGGCCCGTATCACGGCCTGGTACGGGTCTCCGGCGGGCAAGAGCTCCCAGGCGTCCTCGTTCGCGGGGATCTTGCCTTGCGACGAGCAGAACTCCGCCTGGACGCCGGCCTCGGAGAGGTACTGGGCGAGGCGGCGGGCCAGCGCCGGGCTCTTGCTCGTCCTCGTGACGGCCCAGCCCTTGTAGTCGAGGAGCGGGGCCACGCGCTTGCCTCCCGCCGACGAGAGGGGGAAGGGCGCGACGCCGAAGGGGATGCCCAGGCGCCTGAATTCCGGCACGCTGTACGAGCCCGAGAGTATGAAGGCGGCCTTGCCCGAGGTGAAGTAGGCCATCATCGCGTCGCGCTCCATCGCTGACAGGAATCCGCGCGACTGCGCCTCCTTCAGGTAGCCGAGGGCCTTCGCGTAGGCCGGGTGGCGCACGCCCATGCGCCCGTCCGGCGCGATTAGGGAATCCTTACCGAAGCCTAGGACGAAGGGCAGGAACCAGTACGCGGAATAGGCGTTCCAGGCCGCGCCGACGCGCGCGCCCGAGGCCTCCGCCAGGCGCTCCATGTCGCCGAGCGTCCAATCGGCCGGAGGCGCGGGGCGCACGAGCGACGATGAATAGAAGACGAGCTGGGCGTCGCAGTAGAACGGCGCCGCGAGGAGGCTCCCTCCCAGCGTGAATGCCCGCTCGCCCTTGGTACCGGAAGCGGGCAGGCGGAGGCTCCCTAGGGGCTGGAGGGCCCCGGCCTGGGCCAGGTCGGGAAGGTAATCCGATTGCACCATGACGAGGTCGGGGACCTTGCCGCCGCCCCTGAGGACGGTAACGAGCTTGCTCTTGACGGACGGCACGTCGACGACCTTGGCCTTCACGCCGGCGCGCTCGGCCCATCGCCGTATCACCGCCTTGAGCTCCGGCACGCCTTCCCACGAGACCCATACCTCGAGCGCGCGCTCCGGGCAGGGCTCGCCGCGCAGCCCCAGGGCCGTAACGCGGGCCACTCGCTCGCGACGGCCGCCGGGGCCCGGGTCGAGGACGACGTCCCAGCCCGGGCCCGCCTCCACGGCGTAGATGCCGTAGAGCCGGTCGCCCAGGTCGTCGGCGTCGACGACCACGGGGCCCGAGGCGGTCCGCAGCTCCAGCCGCCAGGCCTCGAGCTGGGGAGGGAACAACTCGCCCAGGCTCGCGCCGCGCTCGCCTGGGACGCCGGTAGGGACGGCCCGCGATAGCGACGCCGAGCCGACGGAGGGAAGGCTCGCCCCGTTATACGATAGCTCGAGCGGAGCGGCTCCGGCCTGAGTGGTTATTCGTAGCGCGAGTAGCGCGACGAGCGCGGGTATGCTGCGGCTCACCTCGCGTCCTCCTTTTCAAGCGCGGAAGGTCGGGGCGTTTCCGCCCCCGGCCCTATGGCCCGGCCTCCGTGGGCTGGCGCGGGAGGCGCGGCGCCGTTAGGAGGGAGGGCTCGAAGGAACGGTGTCCGGCCATTGTCGGGGACGGAGCCTAGGTTGTCAAGGGACGTTCCGTTTGACAATAACCGGGATCGCCCGTACACTGGCAGGCAATAAGATAACCTCTAGAAGGGGAGGGCCAATGGCCAAGGTAATTCTCAAGGACGTCACCAAGATATACGACGGTGACGTGAAAGCGGTCGATTCGGTTAATATCGTCATCGAGGACAAGGAGTTCGTCGTGTTCGTAGGCCCGTCGGGCTGCGGCAAGTCGACGACGCTCCGCATGGTCGCCGGTCTCGAGGAGATCTCGGGCGGCGAGATCAGCATCGACGGGCAGGTCGTCAACGACGTGCCGCCCAAGGACAGGAACATCGCCATGGTGTTCCAGAACTACGCGCTGTACCCGCACATGAGCGTGTACGACAACATGGCCTTCGGGCTCAAGATCCGCAAGCTTCCCAAGTCCGAGATCGACCAGCGCGTCCGCGAGGCGGCCAGGATACTCGACATCGAGAAGTACCTCGACCGCAAGCCCAAGCAGCTGTCGGGCGGGCAGCGCCAGCGCGTCGCCGTAGGCCGCGCCATCGTCAGGAATCCCAAGGTCTTCCTCTTCGACGAGCCGCTCTCCAACCTGGACGCCAAGCTGCGCGTGCAGATGCGCGCCGAGATCATAGACCTCCACCAGAGGCTCCAGGCGACGATGATCTACGTCACCCACGACCAGGTCGAGGCGATGACGATGGGCGACAAGATAGTCGTCATGAAGGACGGCCTCGTCCAGCAGATAGGCTCGCCCCTGTACCTGTACAACCATCCCGTCAACAAGTTCGTGGCCGGCTTCATAGGCTCGCCGCCCATGAACTTCATACCGGTCAAGGTGATAGAGGCGGGCGGCAAGATACTGCTCGACGACGGCGTGAGCAAGATAGCGCCGGACGCCTCGCACGCCGCCGCGCTCAAGCCCTACGTCGGCAAGGACGTCGTCCTGGGCCTGCGCCCCGAGGACCTCCCGTACGACGAGAGCGCCAAGGGGCTCAAGACGACCATAAGCGTCGTCGAGCCGCTGGGCGCCGAGATCCATTTGTGGGCCAAGACCGCCTCGACGCAGATCGTCTCGAAGGTCCCCCCTCACCATACCTTCAAGATAGGCGACGTCGTCTGCTTCGCTCCCGTCATGGAGAAGGCCAGGTACTTCGACGTCGACACCGAGCGCTCGATCCTGCCCGTGGGCATCGTCGAGGGCGAGCCGGCTCAGGCGAACTAGGCTAATGGCGCCCCCGGGGCGCGAGATACGACGGCGGGCCGCCCTTGGGGCGGCCCGTTCTATTAGGCGCGGATCCGGGGGCTAGCCGTTCCGACGCGGCGCCGAACCGCTTTCTTCAGGCCCTGGGGCGCGTTTCTCCGGCGCCGTCCTTGCGAGGATGGCACCTGTTAACTTATAGTGGTAGCATGATCGAAGCTGTAACGGCGTCGGTGCTCGACCTGGTCGATAGGATCGACGTCATCGAGCGCGAGACGGAATCAATTTACCTGCGCCTCGGTAAGGTATTCCAGACGGTCAAGAACGCCGTGGACTCGAGCTCCCGCGGCGCCGAGGCCGCCATATCCTCGGTCATCGCCCAGCATCGCAGCGGCGTGAGCGCCGAGGCGGCGAAGAGGCGATCCGAGGACTTCATCGAGGACGCGACGAGGTTCTTCCAGAAGGCTTCCAGGACAGAGCAGACGTTCCTTCGCGGCGTCGAGGACGGGATACAGAGCCTCTCGCGGCTAGACGATATCATCAACCGCATACGGGCGGACTCCGAGGAGATGGAGATAGTCTCGCTGAACGCGATGACCGTAGCCCTCAAGTCGGGGGCGGCCGGCCGAGCCTTCTCCGTTATAACCGACGAGCTGAAGCGCCTCTCCGGCCGCACTATACGGCACGCCGACGACCTGTCCAAGACCGGTTACAACCTGCTCGAGCGCCTCGACGCCCTGAGGTCGACGCTTAGCTCGCTTTCCGAGACCCAGGACACGTTCTTCAAGTCCGCCAAGGAGGCGCTCGAGACCGGTTTCGTCGCGCTGGATCGCGAGGTCGACGACGCCGCGCGCGATATACGCGCGCTCTCCTTGGAAGCCGCGAGCGTGAGGTCGCCTATCGCTTCCATAATGCAGGAAGTCCAGCTCCAGGATATCATCCGCCAATCGCTCGATCACGTCAGGCTTTCGCTACGCGCCGCGGAGCCGGACGGCGCCGCGGGCGCGCAGGAGAGCATCGATCCCGAGGAGGAACAGGCCTTCCTCGTGGAGATTACCAAGCTATCGGCGTCCCTGCTCGACGACGTCAGCGCCCAGGTGCGGGCGAGCCTCGAGCGATTCAATTCCGGCATCTCTGGCGTCAACTCGGTCATGTCCTCGGTAGAATCCGCGCGCGGCGCCATCGTGTCCGGGCGGAACGAGTCAGGCATCGGTCGCGCCTACGAATCGAAGGCCGGGGCCTATATCGCCGCTAAGGAAATAGCCATCGCGGAGGCCTCGGCCATATCCGTCGGCGTTCGCCGCCTCGACGAGCGGTTCAAGGAGATGAACGCCATCCTCGCCAGGTTCAAGAGCATAGTCACCGCGTCCAGGATAGAGACCGCCAGGAACAAGGCGCTCGCCATCGTATCGACGACGGTCGAGGGCATGATGGACCTGACCGAACGCCTGACCGAGGACGTGACCGCCGCCGGCGGCGTTACCCGCTCGTTCGGCAAGACGCTATCCACCGGCATGTCAGACTACCTGTCCGGCGCCGCCGAGAGCATGGCCGTGCTCAAGGCCGAGACCAGCGGCCTCCGGGCCGAATTCGACCGGATAGGGGAGTCCCGCGCGAGGCTATGGACAACGGAATCAGAATTCAAGCCCTTCTCGGACGATTTCGCCAACGCGATACGCGAGGCGTCGGAGGCGGTCGAACGCATAGCGACGCTCGCGGGCGAGCTTGAAGGCATGCGCGACGCGCTATCCGCGTACGCGTCCGCGTCGCCGGGCTCGAGCGACAGGGCGTCCGCCTCGAATATCCATAGTGAACGGCTCAAGGCGATCGTCGATAGGTTCACGATATTCGAGCATAAGCAGACGGCCGCTCGCCTGACGCGGCTCGACGCCGACGTCGACGACTCTACCGCCGAGTCGGGGGACGTCACGCTATTCTAGCCGCGCGCGACAGCCGTTGGGGGATTCTTGTTTACTCATAAGCTAAGCAGGTTCGAGCAGAACATCATCACGATACACCCCGGCGAGTACTTCGTATCGGGCGACGACATAATCATCGCCACGGTGCTCGGGTCCTGCGTATCCGTGGCTTTCTGGGATCAGCGCCTCAGGCAGGGGGGCATCAACCATTTCATGCTCCCCGGCGACCTGGACGACGAGGATATGATACGCAACAAGAACGCCAAGTACGGCATGTTCGCGATAGAGCTCCTGTACAACGGGCTCATGAAGGAGGGCTCGAAGAAGGGCGATATCGTAGCCAAGATCTTCGGCGGAGCGTCGGTGCTCAGGCTCGCCTCCGGGCCTACGAAGATCCCGAAGAGCAACATAGACTTCGCCGTCGAGTTCCTCAAGAAGGAGAATATTCCCGTGGTGGCCAACGATACGGGGGGCATCCTGCCGCGCAAGATATTCTTCTTCGCCAAGACGGGCAAGGTGCTATTGAAGAGGATCGCCGGTACCATGGCCACGACGGTGGAGCGCGAGGAAGAGGCCTACCTCGATACCATCAAGCGCTCCGAAGGCGGTAAGATCGTGCTTTTCGATACCTGACATCGCGGGTCCGCGGGCCCGGTGCCCGCGGGCTCAGGACTCGCAGGCGTCCCTTACGGCGCCCTGCTCGCCGCGGCAATCCACGACGAAATCGCCCTGGGGCACGTAGACCCGGGAGCCGGGAGGCAGCGACGTGGTTAGCCACACGTTGCCCCCGACGACGCTTCCGGCCCCGATGACGGTATCGCCGCCTAGTATAGTCGCTCCCGAGTATATCGTCACGCCGTCCTCGATCGTAGGGTGCCGCTTCTGGTCCCCTTCGCTCTTCCGCACGCTCAGGGCGCCCAGCGTGACGCCCTGGTACAGCTTGACGCCTTTCCCTATGACCGTGGTCTCTCCGATCACGACGCCGGTGCCGTGGTCTATGAAGAAGCGCTCGCCGATGGTCGCGCCTGGGTGTATGTCGATGCCGGTCTTGGCGTGGACGTACTCGCTCATCATCCTGGGAATGAGCGGCACGCCCCTGTCCCATAGGAAGTGCGCGAAGCGGTGCACGGTCAGGGCCTCCAGCCCCGGATAGGACAGTATGACTTCCTCCGTCGACTTGGCCGCGGGGTCGCCGTCGAACGCGGCCGAAACGTCGCCCATGAGAACTGACCGCAGGCGCGGCATCGCCTCGAAGAGGTCCTGAACGGCCTCCAGGGCCTCGAGGTGGCAGGCGGCCGGGCAGCCGGAGCGTCCGGCGACCCTATAGCCGTATTCCAGGCTCTTGGAGACCTCGTTGACCAGTGCCCTGGCGACGCGGTGAGACAGCTCGCCTATGACGAAGGCGGCGTTAGTATCGTCGATGCCGTCCTCCTGGCGATACCCGGGGAAGGCCAGGGTCTCGAGGTCGGCGACGATAGCGTGTATCGCCTCCTTCGACGGCAGGTTCTGCCCGGTCCTGTGGTTGATGCCGCCCGAGGACTCGTACGAGCCTATGAGCGCCTCTATCGAACGCGTGAACGCTTCCATGGGAATAGCTTATCTATAAACCTGGCCCAGCGGGAAGGTCCGCCCGCGAAGAATCGGTCGATGTCCGCCGCGCGCGCCTCCGCGGAGCGCGCTCCCAGGGCGATTACGGCGTCCGCCCGGTCGAAGTCGAAGGCCGCGCGACGGTCGTAGGTCGTGATCGTCAGGTCGGCCAGGTCGCCTATCGGGCCTTGCGCGCGCTCGGTCGCTATGTCGAAGCAGCGGAGGAGCACGCCCATGCCCTTGGCGATGCTCTCCGGTTCCGCGACCTCGAACGGGGAGACGTCGGACGCGAGCACGCGGCCACGGCCGCGCTCCCGCGCGACGTCGCACGGCATGTTATCCAGCACGCCGCCGTCTACCAGCACCATGCCGTCGCGGCGTACCGGCGCGAAGACGCCGGGGAACGATATGGAGGCGCGCACCGCGTCCGCCAGGTTCCCCGCCGCCTGGACGACGGCCTGGCCGCTGACGAGGTCGCTGGCGACGCACGCGAACGGCGTGGCCAGGCTCTCGATCGAGACCTCGCCGAAGATGCGGCCGAGCTCCGCGCGCGCTTTCTTGCCAGAGTCGACGCCCTGGCCCCGTAGGACCGACCCGAAGGCCGTCCCGGCCTGGACGAGGCGCGATAGCGCGATATCCGGCAGCCTGAAGGCGGGATTCTCCATGAAGTCCTTCATCTCGAACCCGAGAGCGTAGGCCTCCATCTTGGCCGAGTCCCATCCCAGCGCGTACATGGCTCCTATGACGGCGCCCATGGACGTGCCGGCGATGAACGACGGCCTCGGGACCCCGCGCCTCTCGAGCGCCCGTATGACGCCTATGTGCGCGAGGCCCCTGGCCCCGCCGCCGGAAAGGACCAGGGACCATTCCATGCCGCCTACTCCGCCTCCGCGGCCGGCTTCTCCCCGGGCTCGCCCTTGGCGACCTTGCCCATGAAGGAATAGGCTACGAGCATGCAGAGCGCCGCGAACACGAAGATGCCGGAGTAGCCGACCAGGTCGATGAGGGCGCCGGTGAGGGGCGGCGAAGAGATTGCCGCGGTCTGGCTGAAGGTATAGTAGAGGCCCGTATAGACGCCTATCGTCCCGAACGTGGCCATCTGCCATAGCATGGGGAAGGAGTTAGTGATGATCGTTATCCAGAATATGCCGAATACGAACATCAGCCCCAGGAGGATGTTGAACCTGAGGCCCGTGTCCAGGGAGCCGGCGAACCCGCTCGCGAGGAAGGCGGTTACGCCGAGTATAGCGACGAGGACGAGGAGCGCCGCCCTGATGGCCTTGCGCCTCCCGATGCGGTGGGCCACGTAGCCCGAGGGGATGGCGAACAGGGTCTGGGCGATGGCGACCATGGAAGCGGGCAGGGCCGCCTTTCCGTTGGAGCTTATCTCGAAGACGTCCTTGCACAGCTTGCCTATGAAGGGGAGGATGCCCTGGTATCCCAGGAACCAGAAGAATAGCGCGACGAGGATCCAGAGCGCGCTCTTATCCTTCTCTCCCGCTATCGCCCTGAGCGATCGGACGAGCGGCGCCTTCTCTTCCTTGGAGATAGCGTCGTGGTTCTTCTCGCGCACGAAGGAGAATACCAGCACGGCCGCGAGTATCACGAGCACGCCGGCTATGGGGAACGGGATGCTGTCCTTGGTCCTGCCTAACAGGGGAAGGACTACGTCCAGGTCCATCAGCCTGGCGAGTCCGACGGTGCTGACGATGGCCCCGAGCGCTCCCATCGTATTGATGATGCCGTTGGCCTCCGACCGGAATTCGCCCGGGATTGTATCCGGCATCAGGGCCACGACGGGGCCTCGGACCGACTGCTTGAAGATATTGAGCCCGAAGATGACGAGCAAGAGCGCGCCTATGGACCGAGCGGCCGCGTACGGGATGAGCGAGAAGCAAATCGCCGACAGCGGGAGGAGGACGATGATGAACGGCATGCGCCGGCCTATCCTCGTCCTCGTATTATCGGACCAGAGCGACACGAAGGGTATCAGGAAGACCGCGAGCAGGTTGTCGAGGGTCATCAGCCCGCCCACGAGGAAATTCTTCTGCAAGTACTTCCCGAGGAAGATGGGCACGTAGGTGTCGTAGAGGATGTCCATAAGGCCCATCGTGAAGAACCCGAATCCGATGAGGAAGGTCAGGCCCATGTAGGGCTTGAAGCTCTCTTTCTTCTCGTTCATAGAATAGCCTCTCCGGCCCCGTCGGGCCTTATATGCAGTATCGTCGTAGCTCCCGACCCGAATCGCGCGTCCATGTAGTCGGCGTACTCCTCGGCCTGATCAGCCTTGAGGTAGGCCTGTATCGTCCCCGCGAAGCCGCCGCCGTGGACCCGCGCGGCCCCGTCCTTGCGGATGAAGGCCTTGGATAGCTCTATGGCCACCGCCAAGGGCTGGTCCCGCTCGGCCCCCGGGGGCGTCACGTTCTGGAGGAGGCGCCAGGAGGAATCCCCGGAGCGCTTGACCAGCTTGAGGAATTTCTTGAGCCTTCCCTCGTCGAGGGTCTCCGCCATCTCCTCGGCCCGCTCGTTCTCTGCGACGAAATGCATGGCGCGGAGGAGAGCCCGGTCCCCGGCTTTCTCCCGTATCTCGGCCGACTTGCGTATGAGCTTGTCCAGGGAGAGCTTCCGGAGGCTCGGCAGGCCGAACAGCTCGGCCACCGCGCGCATCTCGGCCGGTATGGCGGCGTAATGCTCCGTCAGGTCCGCGTGGCTGCCGCCGGTGTCGACGACGGCGAGGACGTACCCGGCTTTCTCGAAGTCGAAGCCGACGCGCGACCATCGCGGCTTGTCGGGCCGGCCGAAGTCTATGGCGGAGATGCCGCCGAGCGCGCAGGCCATCTGGTCCATCAGGCCGCAGGGCTTGCCGAAGTGGAGGTTCTCCGCCTCCTTGCTCGCCATGGCTATCTCCGCCGGAGGTATCCTGTTCTGGTTATAGAGGGCGTTCTGTATCTGGCCGAACAGCACCTCCACGGCGGCCGAGCTCGAGAGGCCCGAACCGGCGGGTACCGCCGACGTCATCCGGCCCCTGAAGCCGCCTATCATCCCGCCGCGCCTGGCTATCGCCGCGGCGACGCCGCGTATGAGCGATTCCGGCTTGCCTCTCTCCTCGGGCTTGGGCTCGAGCTCCCCGAGGTCCACCCGGAAGGGCTCTTCCCAGCCCTCGGAGAATAACTCGACGGCGAGGTCGTCTCGGGGCGCCACGCACGCCAGGGCGTCGAGGTGGACGGCGGCGCAGAGGACCTTGCCGTCGTTATGGTCGGTATGGTTGCCGCCTAGCTCCGTCCGTCCCGGGCTCGATACGAAGGCGGCCTCGGGTACGTCGTACGTGCCGAGCGTCAGCTCCGCGAGGGCTTCCCACCTGGCGGCCTCGGCCGGGACTCGGGCGTCTCCGTACCAGCGGCCCAGCAGCTTCCTGCCTTCGCGCGACCTTGGAAGCTTATAGAGCGATTCTGGATCGTGCACGGTTCCTCCTGGGGGCGGCGCCGCGCCGTCGGGGCGCGGCCGCGTTCCGGCAACGATAGCATGCTTTTTCGTCTTATAGAAGTGAAAGCGGCGCTAGGATCGCGTTAAGGAAGCGGCGGGGAAGCGTCCGGGAAGCGTCCGGGAAGCGTCCCGAGGCGCGCGGCCGGGAAACGGCGAGGGCCGCCCCGGCGGGACGGCCCTCGATGCATAGACTTTATGTATCGGGCTAGAAGAGGCTACGCGGACATCTCGTAGATGTAGCCTGTCCGTACGCAGGTATCGAACAGCTCCCGGGTCATGAATTCCTCGCTCACGTCGTCCCAATCGTCGCGGTGCCTGACTATGCGTACGACGTAGCCGTCCTCGATCTCGCCCATGAGTTCTAGAACCGAGGGCGCGCGATCGGTGCTCTTAATGGCGAAAGTCTTCATCGTTATCCTCCGATCGACGCTCATAGCGTCCATGACTATAGTTTCGGCGTTTGCGCGCGATGGTTTAGGACTTATCGCGTATCCGGTCTGGACTATCGGAGGCCCGCGGCTGTATAGTTAAAGGATCCCGCGGGATCGGCTTCCCATCGTCGATACGCTCCACGTCGAAGATTCGACCCCCCGAGACAATTCGTTCCCTCGTAAGGATACAGATGCCTTCTCCTACCTTCGCCGAATTCGGCTTCTCCGCGCCCGTAATCGAGGCGCTCGCACGCAAGGGCTTCGAGGAGCCTACCCCAATCCAGGCGCTCGCCATTCCCGTGCTCCTGCGCGGCACCGAGCACCTCGTCGCCCGCGCGAGGACGGGGACGGGCAAGACCGCGGCCTTCGGGCTGCCCCTCGTGGAGCGGCTGTCGGCGCCGGGACCCAAGGTCCGCGCCCTCATCCTGGTGCCGACCCGCGAGCTGGCGGTGCAGGTATCGGGCGAGATAGCCAGCTTCGCCCCGGGCCCGACGCCCCGCATCGCCACGGTCTACGGCGGAGCGTCGATGAGCGAGCAGCTCCGGCGACTGTCCCGGGGCGTGGACATAGTCGTCGGCACGCCGGGCCGCGTCATCGACCATATCGACCGTAAGACCCTCGACCTGTCCGGCCTCGAGTGGCTCGTCCTCGACGAGGCCGACGAGATGCTCGACATGGGCTTCATCGAGGACATAGAGAAGGTGATGGACGCCTCTAACCCGGAGCGCCGCGTCGTCCTCTTCTCCGCTACCATGCCCTATCCCATCGTCAGGATAGCCCGCGAGCGCCTCGGGTCCTTCACGACCGTCGAGGACACGACCAACCCGGTACAGGCGGGGCTCACCGACCAGATATGGCTCGAGGTGAGGGAGCGCGACAAGCTCGAGGCCCTGTGCCGCATCGTCGACGCCGAGGACGAGTTCTACGGGCTGGTGTTCTGCCACACGAAGATAGAGACCGACGCGGTGGCGCGCGCCCTCTCCGAGCGGGGCTACGCGGCCGAGGCCCTGCACGGCGACGTCTCCCAGGATATGCGGGAGCGCACGCTCGGCCGCTTCCGCGAGAAGAAGACGCTCATCCTCGTCGCCACCGACGTCGCGGCCCGGGGCATCGACGTCGAGCGCCTGACGCACGTAGTCAACTTCAACCTGCCGTTCGACCCGGAGTCTTATACGCATAGGATAGGGCGTACCGGCAGGGCGGGCAACAAGGGCACCGCCATCACCTTCGTCACTCCCGAGGAGTACCGCCGCCTGTTCGCTCTCAGGCGAGCCTCCGGCGACGGCCTCCATAAGGGCTCCGTGCCGACGGTATCCGACGTGATCGAGGCGAAGCGGGCGCGCATAAAGGCCAAGACGGCCGGCGCAGCCCGCGAGGTCCTCGGGCTATCGTTCCATACCGACGAGGACGACGACGAGGACGCGCTGCTTGACGGGTCCGCAGCGTCCGACGAGGCGGCCGCCAGGCCTGACGCCGAGCCGCGGGAATCCGACGCCGACGCCGACGCCGACTCCGCCGAGGGTTCGGGCGAGCTCGGGGGCAAGAAAAGCCCGGGGAGCGAAAAGGCGGCGAAACCCATAGTCGTAGCCCCTAAGAAGACGAATCCCTCGGTCGTGGCGTTCTACGAGCTGGCCGACGAGCTCCTGGCGATATTGCCGCCGCGCGACGCCCTGGCGTCGCTCGCGGCCGCCGCGTACTCCGGCGACCTCGACCCGCGACGCTACGGCGAGGTCCGGGACGTGTCCGTGGACTCGGCGGCTACCGCGAGGCTGTACGTCGGCATAGGCAAGCAGGACGGCGCCTGGCCCAAGGACGTCGCCGCCGTGGTCAAGCGGCTGACGGGCCTCCCGGATCGGCTCGTCGACGATATCGAGGTGCTGGAGCGCTTCTCGTTCGTCAGCGTGCCGTTCGAGGCCGCCGAGAAGGCGATAGCCGAGGCGCGGCGGCAGCGAGGGGCACCTCCCGTCCGAATAGCGACGCCCAAGGGCGGGCCCGGGGGAGCTGGGGGGCCGAAGCGCTCCTACGGGCCCAAGGGCGGCTACGACAAGGGGAAGCCGTATAAGCCGCGAGGGGCGGGTCCCGGCGACGCGCCCGGCGGCAAGCCGTATAGGAAGCCCCGCCCGGCGAAGTAGGGTGGGCGGGGGAAGCTCTCGCCGGGCCTCAGGCCAGCGAGAGCGCCTTGTCCATGGTCGACTGCAGTGTCTTGCGGATGAAGGCGCGGAGCTTGACGCGTTTCTCTTCCGATACGCTCGCGGGCTCGAACATCACGACCGATATCGACCCTATGCCGGGGGCTTCGTGGTTGCCGACGACGACGCCGTTGAGTATCAGCCGTACGCCCTTGAGGTTTAGCTGTAAGTCCTTGAGCCTCGTCCCGGCCTTCGGCGTCGTCCCCTCGACGAAGGCGGCGGACATGCCCACGGAGCTCAGGTCCTTGATCCAGCCCCGTTTGACTCCGTCTTCGGTCGGACAGCTGAAATCCGTGGCGTCCGGAGGGCACGCGGCGCGGACGTAGCGCCTGCGGCCGCGCGCCTCGTTGGCCTCGAGCATGCGCAGGAGTATCTCCGTGGTCTTGGCCGCGCCGATCTTCACCACGATGAAGCCGCACTCGATGCCGAGGTCCATGAGGTAGAACGAGCGCTTGTCCTCGTCGTCGAGCATCGTGATGACGCCGAACGCGGCGCCTCTCGACGACTGGTCCTCCCTAATCGTCCGCATCCAGTTGCGCCAGACGCCCTCGTCGTCGCCCTCGTCTATATTGATGAAGGTCAGGCACTCGGGCTCCTTGCGGAGGAACCTTGCCAGCTTGGCGTGGTCCCGGGTGGAATACACCTCGAATTCGGCCTCGGCCAAGGCCGTCGCCACCTCGCCGATGACGGCGGGAGGATTGAGGAAGAACACCTTCCGCCCGAACGCGCCCTTCCTCTCGAGTTCCAATCGTTCGCCGCCGTTCTCGTTTCCCATGAACGATATACTATAGCCGGGAAAGCGGAAACGCAAGGCGTCATCGCCCTACGGAGCGTCGCGCTACCCCCGAGTCAGCTCATCGGGCGGTAGTCCTTGGCCCCCCTCGCGAGCGAGACGTATTCCCTGGCGTTGGCGAGCGAATGCGCGTATTCTTCGTCGCTGACCTCCCGGACGAGGCGGGCGGGGCTGCCCATCACGAGCGATCGGGGAGGGAAGCGCTTGCCCTGGGTTACGAGGGCGCCCGCGCCGACTATGGAGCCCGGGCCTATCTCCGATCCGTTGAGCAGTATGGCGCCCATGCCTACGAGGCACCCGTCCCCCACGACGCAGCCGTGCAGCACGGCCCTGTGCCCCACGGTCACGTCGTTCCCGACTATGCAGGGGACGCCGGTGTTAACGTGCACGACCGCGCCGTCCTGTATATTCGAGCGCTCGCCTACGCTGACCGGAGCCATGTCGGCCCGTATCGTCACGCCGAACCATACCGACGAGTCCTCCCCGACGGCGGCCGCGCCGGCTATCTCCGCGTTCCACGCGACGAACGCGCTGCCCGCTATCGTCGGTTCCTTATCGCCTATCGCGTGTACCATGAGAGCCTCCTCTAGTCGCCGCCAGTATCGCCTTCCCCGGGAATCGTGTCAAAACCCCGGGAAGGGCTATTGTGGGGAATCCCGGCGATAATCATTTTCTTTTACTCTACACATCGACGCGCCATGGTCGATAGGATATACTAGGTGCTTAAAGGAGTAGTGATGGAGCCCGAGGCAGACGAGGTTCAGCAGATAATCCGGATCGATTCGGAGCTGAATAAGATCAGGGATTACGACATCCTGCTCGAGCGGGTCCTGCTCGAGGCAAGGAGAGTCGTGCACGCCGACGCAGGCTCCATCTACGTCAAGGAAGGCGACGTCATCTCCATCAAATTCGCCCATAACGATACGAAGCAGAAGAGCCTCCCGCCGGGAGAGAAGCAGGCCTACCCCCATTTCAGCATCCCGGTCAACGATAAGAGCATCTCGGGCTACGTAGCCATGACCGGCGAGCTCCTCAACATCCCCGACGTGTACAACCTGCCGCCGGGCTTGCCGTTCAGCTACGCCACCGCCTACGACGCCAAGGTCAACTATAAGACGACCTCGATGCTCACCGTCCCCTTGAAGTCCCAGAACAACGTCGTCCTTGGCGTCATCCAGATAATCAACGCCATGGGCCCGGACGGCAAGGTGGAGGCGTTCACCAAGCAGGACGAGACGCTCGTCACGCATTTCGCGGCTAACGCGACGGTCGCCCTCCAGCGCGCGTACATGACCCGGTCGATGATCATCCGCATGATCCGCATGGCCGAGCTGCGCGATCCTAAGGAGACGGGCGCCCACGTCAACCGTGTCGCCGGGTATACCATAGAGATCTACGAGCGCTGGGCCTACACCCACGGCGTCGGGAAGAACGACCTGGATAAGAACAAGGATCTCTTGAAGCTGGCCGCCATGCTCCACGACGTGGGGAAGGTGGCCATCAGCGACCTCATCCTCAAGAAGCCGGCGAAGTTCACTCCCGAGGAATACGCCATCATGCAGACCCACACCTGCTCCGGCGCAAGGCTCTTCGACGATCCCCAGTCCGACTTCGACACGATAGCCGCCGAGGTCTCGCTGACCCACCACGAGAACTGGGACGGCACGGGCTACCCGGGCTGGGTAGACCCGACGACTGGCGCGGTGCTCAGGGCCGACGCCGAGGGCCGCGCGCTGAAGCGGAAAGGCGAGGAGATCCCTATCTGGGGCCGCATCGTTGCGATAGCCGACGTCTACGACGCCCTGATGTCCAGGCGGGTATACAAGGAGGCGTGGGGCGAGGACGCGGTGCTCAAGGAAATTCGCGCCATGGCCGGCACGAAGTTCGATCCCGAGCTCGTCGACGCCTTCTTCGACGTCCTGCCGCGTATCCACGATATCCGCGAGCGGCATCCTGACTCGGAGTAGCCGTTCCTAGGCGCCTTCCCCTGAGCCTCAGCATCCTACCGCGCATCCCGTATCCGCCTCGTATCGCGTGGCCCGCGCGTCGCCCGTATCCCGCGCGCTCCCCCGCGGCTCCATTGACCAGGGCCGCGCCGAATTATTACTATCGACTATCATGATTACACCAGACCAGCTTAGGAATACATACCTCGAGTTCTTCGCCTCGAAGGGCCACGCTATCATCTCGGGCAAGTCGCTCCTGCCTGAGAACGACCCGACGGTGCTCTTTACCACCGCCGGCATGCACCCCCTGGTGCCCTACCTGCTCGGCGAGCCACATCCCGCGGGAAAGCGCCTGGTCGATTACCAGAAGTGCGTGCGCACCGGCGATATCGACGAGGTAGGGGATCCTTCCCACCTTACGTGCTTCGAGATGCTCGGGAACTGGTCGCTCGGCGACTATTTCAAGGAGGACTCGATAGCCTATTCCTGGGAATTCCTCACGTCCAAGGATTGGCTGGCCCTCGATCCGCGCATGCTGTCGGTGACGGTGTTCAAGGGCGACGAGAACGCTCCCCGCGACGAGGAATCCGCCGGCTTCTGGAAGGGCGCGGGCGTTCCCGAGGATAGGATCGCGTACCTGCCCGCGAGCGACAACTGGTGGGCTGCCGGGCCGACCGGGCCCTGCGGCCCCGATACCGAGATATTCTTCTGGGTTGGCGAGGGCCTGCCGCCGGCCGGCTCCAATAAGGGGACCGATCCGGCCAACTGGATGGAGATCTGGAACAACGTCTTCATGCAGTTCAACCGCATCGACGAGCGGACCCTGGTCAAGCTGCCGGCCCAGAACGTCGACACGGGCATGGGCCTCGAGCGCACCGTCACCGTGCTCAACGGCAAGACGAGCGTGTACCAGACCGAGATATTCCTGCCCGTCATCGCCGCTATCGAGTTCGTCTCCGGGTATTCCTACGGCTCGGACCCGGCGAGGGACGCCTCCGTGCGCATCATAGCCGATCACGTCCGCGCCTCGACCTTTATAATCGGCGACGCCAAGGGCGTGACGCCCTCCAACGTGGGCGCGGGCTACGTGGTACGGCGCCTGATACGCCGCGCCGTGCGCCATGGCCGCAAGCTCGGCATCGAGGGATCCTTCCTTTCCGGGCCGGCCATGATAGTCATCGAGCGCTTCGGAGGCGCCTACCCAGAGCTCGTGGAGAACCGGGCTCGCGTGATCGCGGAGCTGGAGCGCGAGGAAGCCAAGTTCCTCGAGACGCTCCAGAAGGGCGAGCACGAATTCGAGAAGATGCTACCCAACCTCCTCCGCAACCCCCAGCGGGTCATGTCCGGCCGCCTGGCCTTCAAGCTGTACGATACCTACGGCTTCCCCATCGAGCTGACGGACGAGCTCGCCTCGGAGAACGGCATGACGGTCAATAGGGACGAGTTCGACGAGGCCTTCAAGAAGCATCAGGAGCTGTCGCGCGCGGGCGCAGGCGAGACGTTCAAGGGCGGGCTCGCCGACCAGTCGGAGCAGACGACTAAGTACCATACGGCGACGCACCTGCTCCAGCAGGCGCTGCGCATCGTGCTCGGCGACCACGTGGCCCAGAAGGGCTCCAATATCACCTCGGAGCGCATGCGCTTCGACTTCTCCCATCCGTCCCCGATGACGGCCGACGAGATAGCCCGCGTCCAGGCCATCGTCAACGAGCAGATAGCCCGCGACCTGCCCGTTACCATGGAGATGCTGCCGCTCGAGGAAGCCAAGGCGTCTGGGGCGACGGCCCTGTTCGGCGAGAAGTACGAGGCCGTGGTCAAGGTCTACTCGATGGGCGACTTCAGCAAGGAAGTCTGCGGCGGCCCGCACGTCGAGCGCACGGGCCTCTTGGGCAAGTTCGTCATCCAGAAGGAGCAGAGCTCTTCGGCCGGCGTGAGGCGGATCCGGGCAGTCCTGGAATAGCCTATCCCTAAGCGAGGCGGCGGAGCAACTGTACCGCCGTCTTGCCGTCTTCCCGCACGAAGCGGGCTACGAGCTCGCCGGAGCATTCGGCCCCGGTCCACCACGCCTCGCGCGCGAACCATTCTACTAGGTCCTCGAACCAGGCCTCGGCGGCCCCGCCGTCGAGGCCGGCCGGCTTCCTCGATTGGACGAACAGGTAACGCCCCGGCTCTAGCCTCTCCGCGGCCGGTTCGTCGGCGCTCGGCGCGGAGCCCGACGCGGCAAGGCCCGAAGCGGCCGCGCGAGCCGGCGCCGGCTGCGGGCGCCTGGCCTTGGGGCCGTCGTCCCCCGACGGGTCGACGACGGCGTCCCAATCCCAGAACAAGGCAAGCTCTGCGCCTTCGGGAGCCGATTCGGCGACCGCGAACGCCTCAGGGAACGCGCCTGCTCGAAGCGGGCGGGCCGCGTGCCTATGCCATTCCAGGGCTTTATGCAAGTTGAGCGTTAATAGGTCCATGGGCGCAGTATGCATAATTCCGAGCGCCCGGGTATAGTCCCTCGGCTCTGAACCGTGGTAATGTATAGGGGTATGGCAATCCTGGAAAGCATTCGAGGGCCTGGAGATATTAAACGTCTCTCGGTCAGGGAACTCTATGGCCTGGCCGCCGAGATACGGGGCCTCATCATCGGCACCGTCACCGTCAACGGCGGCCATCTCGCGTCCAACCTAGGCGTCGTGGAATTGACGCTCGCCTTGCACCGCGTGTTCGAGACGCCGTCAGACGCCATCGTGTGGGACGTCGGCCATCAGTGCTATACGCACAAGATAGTCACGGGCCGCTACGAGGCCTTCCGCCAGATCAGGCGCTCGGGCGGCCTCTCCGGCTTCCCTAAGCGCGCCGAGAGCGTCCACGACGCGTTCGACGCGGGGCACGCCTCCACGTCCATATCGGCCGCCCTCGGCCTCCTCGCGGCTAACGCCGGGCTCGGCCGATCCGGCTCGGTGGTCGCGGTCATAGGCGACGGAGCCTTGACCGGCGGCATGGCCTACGAGGCGATGAGCCACGCCGGGCAATTAGGCCTGCCGCTGATCGTCGTCCTGAACGACAACGCCATGTCGATCTCGCGGAACGTCGGGGCCGTGTCCAGCTACCTGTCGCGCCTGTCGGCGACGGCGCGCTACCAGCGCGTAAGGCGGCTGCTCGATAGGATGATACTGGGCGTGCCGTTCATGGGGCCGCGCCTGCATCCGCTCGTGCTCAGGATGAAGCGCGCCGTCAAGGCCATATTCTTCAAGGAGAACCTGTTCGTCGACCTCGGCTTCGAGTACGCGGGACCCATAGACGGCCATAATATCCACCTGCTATGCGAGGTGCTCGAGGAGGCCCGCGCGATACGGAAGCCGGTCGTCGTCCACGTCGTCACCAAGAAGGGCAAGGGCCACGTGCCGGCCGAGCGTAATCCTTCCGCCTTCCATGGCGTATCGCCCGCTTCGCAGCCGTCGCCCGCGGTGCAGCCGGCGTCGCCGGATTCGCTATCCTCGGACCCTATCGATCCCGCGGGAGCGCCGGTTCCCAAGCGGCCTACGTTCACCGAGGCCTTCGGGCAGGCCGTGACGGCCGCGGCCGGGGCCGACCCGCGGGTCGCGGCCGTCACCGCCGCCATGTCGTCGGGAACCGGGCTGTCGGAGTTCCATCGCCGCTACCCCGATAGGCTGTTCGACGTCGGCATCGCCGAGGAGCACGCCGTGACCTTCGCGGCGGGCATGGCCGCTGGAGGGCTCCGGCCCGTCGTGGCGCTGTACTCGACCTTCCTGCAGCGCGCCTTCGACCAGGTGCACCACGACGTAGCGCTCTCGGGCCTTCCCGTGGTCTTCGCGGTCGATAGGGCCGGGGCGGTACCCGACGACGGCGAGACGCACCAGGGCCTCTACGATATACAGGCCTTCCGCGCGGTGCCCGGCATGTCGATCGTGGCGCCCGCCAGCGCCGGGGAGCTGCGCCTCGCCCTGAACTGGGCGCTCGCGAACAACGGGCCGTCCATCGTCAGGTACCCCAAGGCCGTCTGCCCCGCCGAGCGGCCCGCCTTCGCCGAGCCGTTCACGGCCGGGAAGGGCGTCTATGTCAGGCGTAGCGAGTCCTCGGCGCCCTTGCTGTTCATCGCCTCCGGCGCCCTCGTCGACGAGGCTCTCTCCGCTTCCGACGCCTGCGCCTCTGAGGGGGTCGCCGCCGACGTCTATAACCTTCGGTTCCTGAAGCCGCTCGATACGGGGGGCGTCGTCGAGATGGCCCGCCGCTATAGCCTCGTCGTGCTAGCGGAGGAGGGCGTATTGACCGGCGGCGCCGTCGCCGACCTCGCCGCCGCCATCCTCGCCTCGGGCCGCAGGGCCGTCGCCCTGGGCTTCGGCGAGAGGCCGCTCCCGCAGGCCAAGCGGGACGAGCTGCTCGCCCAGGCGGGCTTGTCGGCCGCCTCGCTCGCGCGGACGGCTCTCGCGGCGCTCGCTGGCGAGGAACCTGCGATAGCGGCCTCGGGCTCCGCGGCGGGCCCGGCATGACACCTCGCTCGCTGGCCCTCCCGAGGGGCCGCAGCCTGGACCTCGACGGCCGCGCCGTCGTCATGGGCATCGTCAACGCGACGCCGGACTCGTTCTACGCGGGAAGCAGGGTCTCCGACGTCGCGGCCGCCGTCGACGCCGTAGCCTCGATGCTCGAGGCGGGAGCCTCCGTCATAGACGTGGGCGGAGAGAGCACGAGGCCGGGCTCCGAGTACGTCGGCGCCGACGAGGAGATATCCCGCGTCGTGCCCGTGATCGAGGCCGTTCGCGCCCGCTGGGACGTCGCGATATCGGTGGATACGAGGAAAGCCGCGGTGGCCGCGGCCGCTCTTGACGCCGGAGCCGACATCGTGAACGACGTGGCCGCCCTCATGGACGACCCCGCCCTCGCGCCGCTGTGCGGCTCGAGGGGCGTTCCCGTCGTGCTCATGCATAAGAAAGGCGTTCCCGCCCATATGCAGGATTCGCCGTGGTACGTCGACTGCGTCGGCGAGGTGCTGGATTTCCTGTTGTCGGCCGCCGATCGCGCCGTCGCCGCTGGCGTCGCCCGCGACCGCATAGTCGTCGACCCGGGCATAGGCTTCGGGAAGCGCTTGGAAGACAACCTCGCGCTGCTCTCTCGGCTTGATGAAATCGCGGAGCCGGGCTATCCTGTCCTCGTCGGGCTATCCCGGAAGTCGTTCATCGGGGCCGTATCGGGCGCCGGGCCGGACGCCAGGCTCCCCGGTAGCCTGGCCGCCGCCTGCGCCGCCAGGGCGAGGGGCGCGACGATCTTCAGGGTGCACGACGTCGCCGAGACGGTCCAGGCGCTGGCCGTATTCGACGCGGCGGCCGGGAGGCCCATCCTCCCGTCGGCCGGATAGCGACGCGGGAAGGCGGACGGACGGAACGATGGGTATCTTCGCGTTCACGAGCGTGCTCGACCGCTGGGTGCGCCCCGCGCTCGATATAGTCATACTCACGTACCTCATCTACGCCACCTATAGGCTGCTCCTCAAGACCCAGGCCGTCCAGCTCGCCAAGGGGGCGGCCCTGCTCGTCGTCGTATACGCCGGCGCGTTCTTCCTCAAGCTCGAGACCCTTTCCTGGGTGCTCAACCTCCTTGCCCCCGGCCTCGTCATCGCGCTCGCGATCATCTTCCAGCCGGAGCTGCGCAAGATATTCATAAAGCTAGGGCAGGGCGGCATCTTCAAGCGCGGCCAGGGACCCCGCTCGACGCAGCTGGACGCGATACTCCACGCGGCCGAGCTGCTCGCCGAGAAGCGCCGAGGGGCCCTCCTGGCCTTCGTGAGGTACGTCGCCCTCGACGATATAGTCGAGCGCGGGACGAGGATAGACGGCGAGGTAAGCTCGTCCCTGATCCTGTCGATCTTCGAGTTCGATACGCCCCTGCACGACGGCGCGCTCATCATCAAGGAGGGCCGCATCGTCGCGGCCGGCTGCTTCCTGCCCCTGTCCGAGCAGCGCGATATAAAGCGGAGCTTCGGGACGAGGCACCGAGCCGCCCTGGGCCTCACCGAGGCGGCCGACGCGGTCGTGCTCATCGTCTCCGAGGAGACCGGCGCCATATCGCTGGCCTACGACGCGAGGCTCTATTACAACCTGAGCCTTCCCGCGCTCAAGAAGCGCCTGGGCCAGCTGCTCGACTATTCGGGCAGGCCATCTACCGACGAGGGGCCCTTCGATGATTAAGGCCAGGCTGGAGCGCTTCGTCTCGGACTGGCCGGCGAAGATACTGTCGCTGGCCGGCGCCGTCGCCCTGTTCTTCTTCTACCAGCTCAACAGGCTCGAGGAACGGCCTCTGTCGGTGCCGCTTACAGTCGTGTCCAACGAGGAATTCGTCCCCGCCAGCCAGTACCCCCGCACCGTCAGGCTCGTGCTTAGGGGAGAGTCTAACGCCATCTACGCCGTGCTCGAGGGCGACCTCGAGGCGACCATCGACCTGCGCGGCTATACCAACGCCGGCGTCTGGCGCGTGCCCGTCCGGGTGGAGAAGCGCGGGAGCGCTCTCGGCATCGACCCCCTGGAGATAAGCGTGGATCCCTCCGACGTCGCCCTCTCGATAGAGCCCCGGGTGGTCAAGGAGATACAGGTCGTGCCTAGCTTCAGGGGCTACCTGGAGCCGGGGTACGAGCTGTCCGGCTTTAAGCTTTCACCGTCGAAGATCGAGGTCGCGGGGCCGGCCAGCGCCATGGACCGCATAGTCGACGCGGCCACCGAGCCTATAGAGCTGACCGGCCGCTCCGATAATTTCACGGTCAGGACGAAGATCGCCCTCCGCGACCCGCTCATCGGGCTTTTATCGGCCAACTCCCTGGAATTCAGCGCCGAGGTCAAGAAGGCCCTCGTATACCGGAACTACCAGGAGCTGGAGGTGCTGTTCGTCGGCCTCCGGGAGGGGCTGAGCCTCCGGACTCCGGTGCCGATAGGCTCCGCCAGGGTCGCCGCCTCGAGCTCGGAGCTCGAGGCCTTCATGCCGTCGCTGGGCTCCCTGGAGGCGGACCTGTCCAATATCGAGGAGCCGGGCGTGTACGCCGTCGCCGTCGTGCCTCGCTTCCCCGCGGGCTTCGACGTCGAGTCGTGGCAGCCGGTCGTCGCTACCGTCTCGGTAGAGCGGGCCGCCGACGGCCCGCCCGAGGAGGCCGTACCGTGATACTCGGCATAGGCGTGGACGTCGTTCACGTCCGCAGGATAGCGCATTGGCTATCGGTGCCCGGCCTGCCGGAGCGCTTCTTCCATCCAGACGAGCTGTCCTCGGCCCGTTCCCGCGGCACGAGCGCCGCGCTGTCCCTCGCCGCCAGGTTCGCCGCCAAGGAAGCGTTCGGCAAGGCTATAGGCACGGGGCTGAGGGGCGTCCGGCTAAGCGATATCCGGGTCATCAATAACCATAACGGAAGGCCCGACATGAGGCTGTACGGAGGCGCCCTCGATAAGTTCAGGGCTCTAGGATGCTCGTCAATCCACCTGTCGCTGACCCACGAGAGCGACAACGCCATCGCCATGGTAGTGCTGGAGGCCTAGGTGCAGAGGATACAGACCGCCAAGAAGCCCGGGAAGGACCGTAAGGTAACCTTCTACGCCAAGGAACCTACGCGCTGCCCCGTTTGCGACGCGAGCTTCCATCGCGAGGAGCTGTTCTCGGGCCGCGTGAGCGCCGACGAGATGACCGACGAGCTCCATAGGACCTATAAGCCGCTCCACGCGTTCGGCGAGGTCCTGCCGCTGGTCTACGAGCTCGAGGTCTGCCCGTCGTGCTTCTACGCCGCCTTCAGGCAGGACTTCCTGCCGGCGGGCCAGAAATTCGCCGAGGTCCTCAGGGAGCGCATCGATTCACGGGTCGAGGAGGTCCAGCGGATCTTCTCCCCCCTCGATTATCAATCGCCCAGGGGCGTGCTCGAGGGCGCCGCGAGCTATTACCTGGCCCTGCTCTCCTACGATACCTTCTCCAAGGAATTCGCGCCTACCATCAAGTGCGCCATCGCCTCGGTGCGCTCCGCCTGGCTATGCCACGAGCTGCACGCCAAGGCCCCCAACGAGAACTGGGATTACGTCGTCGGCCTCCTATACCGCAAGGCCCGCTTCTACTACCGCGCGGCCATAGAGCTGGAGCAGAACGGCAAGGAGCCGTACTCCTCCCAGCGGAACCTCGGCCCCGATACCGATAAGAACTACGGCCACGAGGGCGTCCTCTATATGGCAGCCATACTCGAGCTCAAGTACGGCCCGACGGACGATCCCGCCGTCAGGCGCGAGCGGCTGAAGGCCGCCAAGACCTCGGTGGCCAGGATGTTCGGCTTCGGCAAGAAGAACAAGTCCAAGCCCGGCCCCCTCCTCGAGAAGGCCCGCGACCTGTACGATAGGCTCAAGGCCGAGCTTCAGGAGGGCGACGAAGAGGATGAGTGACCGCGTCGTCAAGCTCGTCGTCGGCTATGACGGCACCGATTTCTGCGGCTGGCAGAGGCAGTCGGGATGCCGGACGGTTCAGGAGGCGATAGAGTCGGCGCTCGCCAGGATGCACGGGCATCCCGTGCCGATAGTAGGCGCCGGGCGCACGGACTCGGGCGTGCACGCGGCGGGGCAGGTCGCGCATTTCGTAACCGACATCGCGAGCATTCCCGCCGACCGATTCGAGCCCGCGCTTAACAGGCTCATGCCCCCCGACGTACGGATAGTCAGGGCCGCGGACGCCCATCCCGACTTCCACGCGCGCTTCGACGCCAGGCTCCGCCGCTACAAGTACTACATCCGGGTAGGCCCGGCCCAGCTACCCCATCAGGATCGCTTCGCCTGGCGCGTCTTTAAGCGGCCCGATATGGCGCGGCTCAACCGGCTCGCCTCGTGCCTGCGCGGCGAGGTAGACTGCGACGCCTTCGCGGCGGCCAAGGACCCGAGCGATAGCCGCATGCGGTACCTGCATCACGCCGCCTTCTACGCCGAGGGCGACGCCCTGGTCTTCGACATAGCCGCCAACGCGTTCCTGTGGCGCATGGTCCGCTCGATAGTGGGCACTCTCGTTGAACTGGACGCCTCCGGAGCCCCCGAGACGGCGATGCGAGATATCCTCGAGTCGCGCGAAAGGGGGCGGGCCGGCGTTACCGCACCGGCCCGGGGATTGTTCCTATGGAACGTGGAATATTACGACCCGCCCACGAGATCCGGCCGCCGCGTCGACGCCGGCCGAGCAGACGCCGGCCGAGACGAGGCCGGCCTCGGCGACTAACGAATGGAGAGGAACGATGCATAGACGTACTGCAGCGCTCGCCGCGGCGACTGTCGCGGCCTTCGCGGCCTTGGCCCTGGGCGCCTCGTGCGCCCGTAGCGATACGGCCGGGTCCTACGAGATGGCGCTCGCCGAGGCGGCGCCCGCGGCTCCCGCTGGCGGCCGGGCGAAGAGGGCCTCGATGAGCCTCCTCGCCGGGTCCCCGGCCGAGGATTCGGCGACGCCCGATCGACCCGACGTAGCTGGCAGGAAGCTCGTCTATCGCGCCGACATGAGCGTCGAGGTAGACGACCCCACCGCCGCCGAGGAAGCCGCCCTGCTCGCGGTCCGGAAGGCCGGCGGCTACGCGGCCGTGCGCCAGGCCGACGAGTCGTCGGTGTACCTGGAGCTGAGGGTGCCGGTAGCCTTCCTGGAGCCGTTGATGGACGAGATGGCGGGCGCGGGGAAGACCCGATCCCGCTCGGTCTCGGCCCAGGACGTGACCGACAGCTATTTCGACCTGGCGGGTAGGCTCAAGAACGCGCGCCTCCTCGAGGAGCGGTACCGCGAGTACCTGCGCAAGGCCTCGAGCGTCGAGGACATGCTCGCCGTGGAGGCCCGCCTCTCCGAGACGACGGGCGAGATAGAGCGGCTCGAGGGCTCGTTCCGGGACCTGGGCGAGCGGATCGAGCTCGCGACGCTTACGCTGTCGATCAGGGCGACGCGGTCCTCGGATCCTTCCGAGCCTACCCTCGGGGAGTCGCTGTCGCGCCTGTTCGCAGGCTTCGCGGGCGCGCTGCGATCGGGGCTCGTCGTCCTCGTGGGCCTCGTCGTCTACGGAGTGCCCGCCGTACTCGCCGCGGCGGCGCTATGGTGGCTGACCTTCGGGAAGCTCGGGCTGGCGCGGCGCCTGTTCTCGATAGTACGCGCCCGGCCGGGCAGGAAGGCCTCCGACGGTGATCGATGACGAGAACGGCGCGGCGGCCCGCAGGCGAGTCGCCGCTGTGCTATTCGACATGGACGGGACGCTCCTGGATTCCGAGCCCGCGTATTTCGAGAGCGACAGGGCCTTCCTGTCGGCGTACGGCATCGATTACGACGAGGCTTTGAACGCCTCGTTCATCGGGCGCGGCTCCATGGAGATGATGAGGGCGCTGGCGCGCTCATTCCCCGACAGCCCCCTGGGCGACGTGCCGCTCGAGGAGAGAATAAGGCTCAAGGACGAGGCCTACTCCCGGTTCGCCCCGGCCCGCGTCGCGCCGTTCCCGGCCTCCGTCGCCCTGGCCAAGGCGCTCGCCGGGATGGGCGTCCCGCTGGCCATAGCCTCGGGCTCCTCCCCCGACGTCATCGCGGTCATGCTCGAGGCGAGCGGCCTGGGAGGTCTATTCCCCGTACGGGTCTCGTCCGCCGAGGTGCCGCGCGGCAAGCCGGCGCCGGATATATTCATAGAGGCGGCGAGGCGCTGCGGGGTCGCGCCGGAGGCCTGCCTCGTGCTCGAGGACTCCCGGTACGGCGTGGCCGCGGCCCTGGCCGCCGGCATGGCCTGCGTCGCCCTGCCGGCGCCGGGCTCGCCCGGGCCGGAGGACTTCGCCGTCGCCGACATGGTGGTCGAGGGCGGGGCGGCCGCCCTCGACCACGAGGCCGTGCTACGCCGCTTCGCGTGGGATCCCGGGGCTTAGGACCTGACTCCCGAGACGCCTATCAGGGCGTCGTTCGTCTCCCTGAAGCGCTGGACCACGATAGGCAGGATATGGATGGCCACCTCCGGGTGAGCCTTCATGAACGAGGTGAACTCCCACGAGGCCAGGACGAGGCACTTGGTGGGCTCGGTGGCCGTGACCGTGGCCGTGCGCTTCGCGCCGTCGAGCACGGCCAGCTCGCCCATTATATCTCCCGGTCCGTTAGAGGCTATCTCCACGGAGGCGCCCGACGCGTTCGTCTTCTCGATCTTCACCTTGCCCGACAGGATGATGAAGAGGCCGATGCCGTCCTCTCCCTGCTTCATCAGGTGGTCCCCGGCCGCGAAGTCGCGTTCCGTGCATATTTGGGCGATGCCCTTGATATACCTCTGCTCGAGGTTGGCGAAGAGGCTTACCTTCGCGAGGGCGTTCTCGTTATTCATGGGTTCTCCTTTCGACGCTTAAGCGATGACACGATACGTCATTCCCCGCTCCGAGTCAAATGGAAACGCCGGTACTTCCGCGGGCCACGGCGGCGATCAAGCCTTCTTGGAGTATACGGTGACCGTCGGATAGGCGAATTGTATGCCTTCCGCGTCCAGCCGTTTCTTTATGTCTATCTTCATGCTGTTATTGCCCTGGAACCACTCGTCCGAGGCGCACCAGACGCCGAAGAACAGCTCTATGCCGTTGTCGCCGTATTCCTTGACCATGAAGACGGGCTCGGGGTTCCTGAGCACGTCCTGGTTCTTGGCCGCGACCTCCAGGAGCACGTCCCTGGTGCGCTCTATGTCGCTGTCGTAGGTAACCAGGATGTCGATATTGAGGCGCCTCGCCGGGAATCGGGTGATGTTAGCCATCTTCGTCTTGATGAGGGTCTCGTTAGGTATCCTGATGAGCTGGTTGTCGAAGGTCCTGAGCTTGATCGAGAACGCGTCTATGGAATAGACGATTCCGGAGGTGCCGTCGACGCTAAGGACGTCGCCTTGGGTGAACGTCTTCTCCGACACGATGAAGATGCCGCTTATGAAATTGGAGACGGAGGTCTGTGCCGCGAAGCCTATGGCTATTCCGACGATGCCGGCCGCCCCGAGCAGGGCGGACAGGTTCACGTTAGCGGCGTCGAGGACGGCGAAGGCGACGAAGGCGAGGCCGAGGTATTGGACCACCTTCACGAAGAGGCCTCCGGTCCTGGCGTCCATCCGCTTCTTCGATACCTTCCGCAGGATAGTGACGACGAGGCCTACGAACACGAGGCTGAGGACGAGGGTGATGAGCACTCGTACCACGATTATGGCGGTATCCATGGTGAACAACCGTCCCAGCGGTCCCGTAGACGGGAAGAATTCCCGGAGCCTCGAGGCCGCCTCGGTGGCGACCGGTGCCGCCTCGGCTATCGCCGCGCCTTCTTCTCCCATCATAACCTCGTTATGGCCTTGAAGAGCTCGAACGAGCGCACGATGAATCGTTCCTCGCCCGAGACCTTCGGCTTGGCTAGCACCGTCGCCCCGCTAGGGAGCGGGCCTTGCCCGTCCAGGCTCATCCTCACGCCCGACGAGCTGAAAATAAATAGGAGCCGTTCGCTCTGCATATTCGTGCCGACGCCGAAGATAGACAGCTGCTCGCCGTAGATGCACAGTTCCGTGACGCGTACCGGCTCGCTGGAGGCGTTCTTCAGCCTGACGGGATGCGCCACGAGTCCGGGATCGGTCACGAGCGAGTCGAACATCGGTTCGTTAGACGCGAGGAACTGAGCCTCGTCGTGCCTGCAGACGACCCCGGCATCGGGAGTGCCGTATAGGGTCTTGTACGGCTTTACGAGGGGGAACGACGCTAACTCATTCCCCGCTACTAGCACGCGGGCCTCTACGCGGGAGAAGATCCAGCCGTCGAGCGTGGCCCCGGGGGGAAGCGAGAAGGTTTCCTTCAGGCTAACGCAGGCGGGGAGGGGCGGGTATCCCGGCGATAGTTCGTAGCTTTCCGCCTTGCCGATGAAGAACCTGCTCCACGCTCCGTCCTCGAGGGGGGGGAGCGCGATGGCGTGGTCCGCCTTTTTTCGGAGCGATTTCTTCTGCGTACCCGCTTCCGGGTAGACGGGCATCGCCGCGAGAAGGTCGCCCGCGCCCGTCATCTCCACGGCTATGCAGACGAGCGCGTCGCCGATGCGATGTATCCTCGTTCCCTCGCTCCTCGGAACGTCGTATGGCTCCCACATGATATTGGCGTCTCCCAACGATCGCTGCAACTAGTATATACTACGATCCGGTCAGTATAGATCGTTATCCGGCAACGGGTAAAGTGGCGAGACACGGAGAATCCCGGATGGCTAGATTAGAGGGGACGGTAGGTCCCGGCGGCTCGGCTCGGCTGGACCGATACGTCGCCGACGAGCTGGGCGCGGTAAGCCGCAGCCAGTTCAAGGCCCGTTTCATGTCCGCTTCCGTAAACGGGAGGGACGCCAAGCCCTCGAGGCCACTCAAGGAGGGCGAGGCCTTCGTCGTCCTGCTCCGCGACGAGGAGGACCGCTCGTCGGCCTCGTCGCCGGAGCATATTCCCCTGTCGGTGCTGTACGAGGACGGCTCGGTCATAGTGATCGACAAGCCCGCGGGCATGGTCGTGCATCCCGCCCACGGCAATTGGAGCGGGACGCTAGCGAACGCCCTGCTGGGCAGGTTCGAGGCCTCGGGCCTGGCGGCGCCCGCGCGAGCCGGGATAGTGCATCGCCTCGACAAGGATACCTCCGGCGTCATAGTCGCGGGCAAGACCGCGGCGGCCCAGGAGCTCCTCGCCGCCCAGTTCCGCGCCAGGACGACGGTCAAGACGTACGCGGCTATCGTCAGGCGAAGGCCGAAGTCCGATTCCGGCAGGCTCGAAGGCTGGCTCGCGCGCGATCCTAAGGATAGGAAGCGCTTCGCCCCCTCCGAGGAGGGTATAGGCAAGCGGGCTATAAGCGAATGGAGGGTAGTGGCCGAGGCGGGAGGCTATGCGGTGCTGGCCCTCGGGCTGCGGACGGGCCGCACTCATCAGCTCCGCGTCCATTGCAAGGCCTTAGGGTGCCCTATACTAGGCGATCCTATCTACGGAGAGCCCGACAGGCGATTCCCGGAGGCTACGCTCATGCTGCACGCCCTGGAGCTACGAATACGCTTGCCCGGGGCCGACGAGCCGTCCGTATTCAGGGCCCCTATACCCGAGCGATTCCGCCTCGTCGGAGCCTCGCTAGGCTTGGAGCCCTTTCCGGATTGTACGCTCTAGTAATGCCTGGGCGCCGAGTCGCGCGGTTTTTCCTGGGCCTCGTTGACGCGTAGCTTGCGCCCTTCGAATTCCTGCCCGTCTAGCGTATGGATCGCGGCCTGGGCCGCGTCGTCGTTCTCCATCTCTATGAAACCGAAACCCTTCGCCCTGCCGGTCGCGCGGTCTATGATAACGGCGACAGATTCGACTCCGCCGAACTGGCTGAAAAGCTCGCGGAGACTATCCTCCGTCGTAGCGTAATTCATGTTACCGACATAGATTTTCTTCGACATGATACGAATCTCCGTGCATCGGCTTGTACGCCGGGTATGGTTCGGCCCGCCGACGCGGGCTGAGTACCGCCGTTATCGCCTTAACGATTCGCGACGATGATAGCCGACTATAATACGCGTTTTGCTAGCCGTCAACGACGGTTGTCATAGCGCCGGCGCCTCCGGCCTTCCCCGGGGCCTTCATGTTTTCTTGACAAAGGTCGATCGTTCACTATAATGATGCTGATATTCTATTAAAACAGGAGGATACGATGGCTATACTGTATATAGCCCTTCCTCTTGCTGGTCTTTTCCTGGGATGGATGATCCGATGGCTATATGCCAGATTTCAACTTACGGCCGCTGAACAGAAGGCGGCGCGTATAACGCAAGAAGCGGTAAAACAGGCCGAGGCGCAGAAGCGCGAGATTTTGCTCGAGGCCAAAGATCAGCTCATCAGGGAGAGAAACCAGCAGGAGCGGGATACCCGTGAACGCAGAGCCGAGATACAGCGTTACGAACGCAGGCTCTTACAGAAAGAAGAGAACCTAGATAAGAAAGTAGAGACCCTCGAGAAACAGGACGAGGCCCTAGCGGAGCGCAATAAGGCTATCAGCGCTAAGGAAGAGTTCCTGTCGGGGCAGGAGGAGCGTTACCGCAAGGAGCTGGAGCGCATCTCCGGCCTTAGCCCGGAAGAAGCCAAGCGCCTCATTATCCAAGGGCTCGAGAACGAGGCTCGCCACGACGCCCAGGCCCTGCTCAATAAGATCGAGCAGGAGGCGCAGACCGGCGCCGAGAAGCGGACGCGAGACATACTCGTCACGACGATGCAGCGCCTCGCCGCCGACGTCACCGCCGAGGTGACCGTCACGAGCGTGTCGCTACCCGGCGACGAGATGAAGGGCCGTATCATCGGCCGCGAGGGCCGCAACATCCGCACCCTCGAGACGCTGACCGGCGTCGACGTCATCATCGACGATACGCCCGAGGCCGTGGTCATCTCGTGCTTCGATCCGGTGCGCAGGGAAATCGCGAGGGTGTCCCTCGAGCGGCTCATCTCGGACGGGCGCATCCACCCGGCCCGCATAGAGGAAGTCGTCCAGAAGGTTAGCCGCGAGATATCGCAGAAGATCTTCGAGGAGGGCGAGAAGGTCGTCTTCGACCTCGGCCTCCACAACCTGAATCCCGAGCTCATCAGGGCCCTGGGGCGCCTGCACTACAGGACCAGCTACGGCCAGAACGTGCTATCGCATTCTAAGGAAGTCGCCGTCATAGCCGGCATGCTCGCCGCCGAGATCGGCGCGAACAGGGACCTGGCCAAGCGCGGCGCCCTCCTGCACGATATCGGCAAGGGCGTCGAGTCGGATTCGGACCAGAACCACGCCGAGATAGGCATGGAACTGGCCCGCAAGCTCGGCGAGGATCCCCGCGTCGTCAACGCGATCGGTTCCCACCATGCCGACGTCGAGCCTATCTGCCTGGAGAGCGTGCTATGCCAGATAGCCGACGCCATCTCGGCGGCGAGGCCGGGAGCCAGGCGCGAGACGCTCGACAACTACGTCAAGCGCCTCGAGAGCCTCGAGGGCATCGCGGAGAGCTTCTCCGGCGTCGACAAGGCGTACGCCATCCAGGCCGGCCGCGAGCTGAGGATCATAGTCAACAACGAGAAGGTCTCGGACGACGACGCCAAGGACCTGTGCAAGTCCATCGCCAAGAAGATAGAGACGGATATGCGCTATCCCGGCAGGATCAAGGTGACCATCATCCGCGAGACCCGCATCGTGGAGTACGCGCGATAGCTAGCGCGATCGCGAGCAGTAGAACTAAGCGGGCCGTCCTTCGGGACGGCCCGTTCTTTACGGGCGGCGTTGGCCGCGGAAGGGATGCCCGATGGCGGAGCTCCGAAGGATTCTGATGCTGGGCGACGTGATCGGCGACGCGGGGATCAAGGCGGTCGCCGATAGGCTCCCCGGCCTGCGGCGGGAGCGCGGCATAGCGCTCGTCGTAGCGAACGGGGAGAACGCCGCGGCGGGTTTCGGCCTCACGAACGAGACGGCCGACCTGCTCTTCTCGGCCGGCGTGGACGTCATCACGAGCGGCAACCATATCTGGGAGAAGAAAGGCGCGGCCGAGCTGCTGGACGGCGATCCCCGTATCCTACGGCCCGCGAACTACCCCGCGATGGCCCCGGGGAAAGGCCTCTTCGAGGTCGAGAAGGACGGCGCGTCATGGGCCGTCATAAACCTGCAGGGCCGCGAGGGCATGAGCGCCATCGATTCGCCGTTCTCCCGCGCCGACGAGCTGCTGGCCGGCCTCGCGCCCGGGACGATAGCCGTCGTCGATTTCCACGCCGAGTCGTTCTCCGAGAAGGAGGCGCTCGCCCTGTACCTGGACGGCCGCGTAGCCGCGTTCGCCGGTACCCATACGCACGTGCAGACCGCCGACGAGAGGATACTGCCCAAGGGCTGCGGATACATAGGCGACCTCGGCATGACCGGGCCCGTCGACTCGATCATCGGGGTCAAGGTCGACGGGTGCCTTCAGCGCAACCTGAGCCAGATGCCTATAAAGATGGAGGTCGCCGAGGGCCCTTCGATCGTGTCGGGCGCCGTGTTCGAGATTGGCGAGGGCGGGCGCTGCCTGACGGTCGCGCGGATATCGGTAATCTAGCGTACGAATTCTCGGCCTAGCGTTTGCGCTCTGCTAAAGCCTGCACTATAGTCCTTTTTATCATTATTTGCGGTATCGCACCTTTCGTCTCGCATCAATAGTACGCCGCTCGTAGAGAAAGGCAGAATGATGAGAAAAACGCGATTAGCCGCGACTATCGCCGTTATAATCGGCGTCTTCGTCGCCGCCGCGCTAACGGGACTGACGGCCGTGTCGGTCGTCGTCGTCGGGCGCATGACCCGCGCCGAGACGTATGCGTCAGCCGAGGCGGCTACCGCCGCGAGGGCGGACGAGCTCGGTCGGATGATCGAGAAGATAGGCCTACTGCTGGACTTCATGGCGCTCGACGCGGCCAGGTCCGGCTCGACGGCCTTCATCGAGGAATATTCGAGCCGCATGCCCCCCGAGGTGCGCTTCGTGCTCGTAGCCGACTCGTCCGGCGCCTTCCGTACGTCCGAGGGCGCTACCGGCAGCATCGCCGACCGGGAATACTTCAAGCAGGCCGTCCTCGAGGGGAAGCCGTCCGTCGTGTCCGACGCCGTGCTGTCGAAGACCGACGGCAAGGCCGTCATCGTCTTCGCTCGCCGCGTCGAGTCCGCCGGCGATTCGCGCCCGGGCCTGCTCGGCGCGGTCGTCTCCCTCGAGTACCTCGGGTCGTTCTCGGGTAGCGTCACGCTCGGGAAGACGGGGTACGGATGGATAATAGACCAGCGGGGCCTCGTCATCGCGCATCCCGACCCTAAGGCCATTATGGCCCTGGATACCCTCAGGTCCGACGAGTCGGGCTACACCGGGCTCCAGGCGGCCGCCGCCGGCATACTAGCGGCCGAACGCGCCCATTCGACGTACGCGAAGCCCGACGGAACCGCCATGACGCTCGTAGGCGCCTCCGTGCCCGGCACCCCCGGGTGGCGGTTGGGAGTATCCGCGCCGACCGTGGAGCTCGAGGCGACCGCGCGCAGGCTGGCCGTCGATCAGATGATCGGGGCCGCGGCGGCCTTGGCCCTGGCGGCCATGGTCTCGGTAGGCATAGGGGCTATGGTCACGGGACCCGTGCGCGTCGTAACGGACGGGCTCGTACGCTTGGCCGAGGGCCGGCTCGGCTCTGGCGACGCGGCCTCGGCCGCGTCGATGGCCAAGGCGATGAGGCGCACGGACGAGCTCGGAGAGGCCGCCAAGGCGCTGGGCGCGACGCAGGCGAGGCTGGCGTCGATCATCGTCGATATCAGGGCCTCTACCGTGGCGCTAGCCGGGCAGTCGAAGGAGCTAGGGGCGACGAGCGAGGAGATGTCCCAGGGCGCGGCCGAGCAATCGGCCTCCGTCGAGGAGCTCTCCTCGTCGGCCGAGGAGCTGTCCTCGACGGCGTCGCGTAACGCCGACGCCGCCTCCGAGGCCCAATCGCTCGCCGCCAGGGTCGCATCCGAGGCCAAGGAGGCCGGCGCGTCCGTCGACGGCATGGCGGCCTTGATGAAGGAGATCGCGTCCCGCATTAGCATAGTCGAGGAGATAGCGAGGCAGACTAACCTGCTGGCGCTCAACGCGGCGATAGAGGCCGCTAGGGCTGGAGAGGCCGGCAAGGGCTTCGCAGTCGTGGCGAGCGAGGTCAGGAAGCTGGCGGAACGTAGCCAGAAGGCGGCCGGAGAGATAACGGGCCTATCCAAGCGTAGCGCGGACGCGGCGCTGGACGCCGGCGCGAAGCTCGGGACGCTCCTGCCCGAGATAGCCCGCAACCAGGACCTTTCCGCTGAGATCGCGTCGGCGACCAAGGAGCAGGCGGCCGGCGCCTCCCAGATAGCCGCGGCCTCGGTCCAGCTCGATACCGTAGTGCAACGCAACGCCGCGGCGAGCGAGGAGATGGCGGCCTCGGCGGAGGAGCTGTCGGGACGAGCCGACCTCCTGGAGTCGGCCGTGTCGTTCTTCAGCCTCGGGTCGGATCCCGCGGCGCCCGCCGCCTCGCTAGGCCCGGCCGAGCTCTAGCAGGGCGACCGTAGAGGTCCCGGGATCGAAGGGCTCCCGAGTCCATGACGAGTAGACGCCCTTCGGTTCCAGGCCTGATACGGAGGCGGCCCCTAGCACGTCGTCGACGATATACGGCGTGAGCCTGGTCTCGTCGGCCTGGATAGGGGAACGGCCCTCCGGCGAGCCGGCCTCGGGAGTTCCGGCGCCGCGAGAGCCGGCCGCGGACGATACGGGCGGATACCCGCGCGAGAGCTCGGTCACGAACCCTATGAGGCCGTCGTCGCGATAGCTATAGGCCCTGCGCAGGCTCCAGCCTCCCGCCCGTATCTCCGGAAGCCGCGCCGGCCGCTCCGAGAGGATGCGCGCGTAGTTGAGCAGCTGTACGACCAGGCGGCCGCCTTGCCCCAGGGCCGCGGCGGCTCGCGACAGGAAGTCGCCTAGGGCGGCCCTCTCCAGGTGGGGAAGGGTGTTGCCGAGGCAGACGATCAACGACGCCCCCCGCCCCGGAGCGATAGCGCCGACGTCCATCATCCCGCCTACCAGGAACCGTATGCCGCCCGAGCGCCCCCGACGGTCTATCGCCTCCGCAATCATCGCCTCCGAGGGGTCGGCGCCCGCGACGTCCCAGCCGAGCTCCGAAAGCATGCCCGCGTGCGCCCCGGTGGCGCATCCGAGGTCTATTGCCAGGGGCCGCCGCCCCGAGCCGTCGGCGGGAGCGCGGCCGAAGAAGGACCGCGCGGATTCGGCGGGCGGGAACAGCTCGTCGTAGGCCTCGGCCATCGTTTCGTATAGTCCCATGCGACGTAATATACTAACCGCGGCCGCGGAAGCGAAACGGCCGCGGAGAGCCCCCCTCGGCATGGCTTCGGCGGCGCGGCTCGCGCCGATGTCCCGTTTGACAAACGCGGCCTCCACCGCCGATACTGTCCGCGACCGGAGGCCCTTATGAGACTGCTCGTATTCGTGCTGAACGATGAGACGTGCCTGGAAGGCGTGCTGGAGGCCTATATCGAGGCCGGCGTGACCGGAGCTACCATACTAGATTCCGAGGGCATGGGACGCTTCCTCGCCTACGAGGTCCCGCTTTTCGCGGACTTCAAGGACTTCATGAAAGGCAATAAGCCTAGGAACAAGACGATCCTCTCCGTGGTCAGGGACGACCGCGTGCTCGATCGCCTCAAGCCTCTCGTCGATAGGGTGGTCGGGGGCCTTTCAACGCCGGGCGTCGGCGTCATGTTCACCGTTCCGGTGGATTGGTTCGCCGGTCCCGAGCGCTCCGAAGAGGAGGCCTAGCGTGCCCGGCCTTGAAGCGGTATTCGACCGCGCGTGCGTAGCCGTCGACGTGGTGGCCGCATGCAAGCGAGACGCGATCACGGCCCTCGTCGACCTCCTCGCCTCGGCTGGCAAGGCGCCCGACCGCGACGCGCTCATACGGGCCGTCATGGAGCGCGAAGCTCTCGCGCCGACGGGACTGGGCGACGATTGCGCTATCCCGCACGCCCAGGACGACTCCGCGCCGGAGACGGCCGTAGCCGCCATCAGGCTCGCTGAGCCCATGGATTTCGGCGCGCCCGACGGTACCCCGGCCCGGCTCGTGTTCCTGATCGTGGGCCCAAAGGATTCCGCGGCGGCTCACCTGCGGCTCCTCTCGAGGCTCGCCCGTGTGCTCTGCGACGACGATTTCCGGTCGTCCGCCCTCGCCGCGCCCGACGCCGGCTCGTTCGCGCTCGCGATCCTGCGAACGGATAATCCGCCCGCTACCTGCGCTTGACAAGCACTCCGGCTTTCAGGTATAAAAGTCCCCGTCGAGCGGCCCTGAACGGCCTTCGACGATCTGCCCGCGGCGATGGTGGAATTGGCAGACACGCTAGCTTGAGGTGCTAGTGCCGAGAGGCATGGAGGTTCAAGTCCTCTTCGCCGCACAAAAGAAAAACCCCGACCTTCCGGTCGGGGTTTTTCTTTTGGATTGGCGGCGAAGAGGACTTGAACCGGAGCGAGCGCCGAGCGATAGCGAGGTACAGCGCGCACGATGCGCGCGAAAGCGAGCGTAGGCGCCCGAGGGTGCGAGACGGGATGTCGAGCGCTGGGGTGAAAGTCCTCTTCGCCGCGCGAAATGCCCCGACCGAAAGGTCGGTTTTTTTTTTAGTCTGCGATGAGGGCTTGTCGCGCGGCCTCCGCCTCCGCCAGGGCCTCCGCCTTCGCCTTCGCCTTCGCCGGGACCGAGGCATGCCGGAAGCCGTTTCTCGAGCGCTCCACCGGGTTCGGCCTGAGGCTCGCGAAGGCGCTCGCGAATCATCCCGCAGGCGGTTCCCTAGCCTCTCGGGCCCGATCAGCGCTCGCAGGCCCTCGCGTACGCCTCGATGCACAGGTTCAGGGCCTCGAGGAAGTCGTCGCCCGGGCCCCGGACGGAGGCGTAGAGCTCGGTCAGCCTGGTCGCGTACGACGCGACGAACTCGGGATCGCTATGCGCCCCGAGCAGCTTCCGAGTCGCGAGCAGGTATAGCCTCCTCTGAGGATAGCCTATGGACGAGATGCTACGCTCGAGTATGCCCATCGTTTCTTCCATGCGTTACCTTCGCCTAGGCCCGGGATAAACGTCGCCCGTACGTGTTACCCGGGCCGAGTAGAGCCGGTTGCGCGGAAAAACGCGGAAAAGCTAAGGACGCGCGAGCCTCGTTCATGCTAGGGTATAATTTCGCGTCGGGGAGCAGGCCAAAGCCGTCCCGCCGCCGACTAAAAATATCGTGCGAGGCCTTCGTGGATGCGATTATACTGACAGAGGAGATGAGGGCGGCGATCGCCCTGCTCGAGGACGAGAAGGAGCGCTTCGTCTGGATCTCGGGCCGCGCTGGTACTGGGAAGTCGACTTTCCTCCAATACCTCAAGGACGAGCTCCGGCCCCGGAACGCCGTCTACCTGGCTCCCACCGCCGTCGCGGCCCTCACTATAGGCGGGCAGACTATCCATAGCTTCTTCTGGATCGACCCGGGCGAGAAGGCCTACCTCGAGACGAGGCTGGACCCGGATAAGGAGGGCCGGCTGTACGCTCTACTAGCCGCGGTCGAGACCATAGTCGTGGACGAGGTGTCGATGGTGAGGGCGGACCTCCTCGACGAGATGGACCGGCGGATGCGCAGGGCCAAGAGGCAGTCGCGATTGCCGTTCGGAGGGGCGCGCCTCGTGCTGTTCGGCGACGCCTACCAGCTCCCGCCCGTAGAGCCGGATCCGTACACGATGGCCGGCGAGGGCTTCGCGAGGCGCTATAAGAGCCCGTTCTTCTTCTCCTCCCAGGCCCTGCGCACGAGGGCGCGGAAGATACGGCACGTCGAATTCACGCGCGTCTTCCGCCATAACGAGACCGACTTCATGGCGACCCTGGATCGCTGCCGGGCCGGGGCCGTCACCGAGGCCGACCTCGACCTCCTCCAGTCGCGCGTGCTCCCCGAGGGCAGGAAGCCGCCCGCCGACCACCTCGTCCTGACGGCCAAGCGGGACGAGGCCCGGCGTCTGAACCGTTACCGCATGGACGCCCTGCCCGGGCCGGCGCGGACGTACTCCGCGGTCTCCTCCGGGCGCTTCGCGAGCGCGCCGGGCGACGAGGACCTGCCGGCCCCGCGCGAGCTCGAGCTAAAGGTCGGGGCCCGAGTTATGTTCACGGTCAACGACCCGGGACGCCGCTGGGTGAACGGGGCCCTGGCGACGGTCTCCGGGCTCGAGGACGGGAGGGTCGTCCTCCGCGACGAGGCGGGAGAGTTCGCGGTCGAGCCCTACGCGTGGAGGCGGCTGCGCTTCACGCTGCGCGACGACCGGCTAGCCGAGGAGACGGCCGACGAGTACAGGCAGTACCCCTTCGTGCTCGGATGGGCCGTGACCATACACAGGGCTCAGGGACGGACGCTCGAGAAGGTGTTCGTCGACCTGTCGAGGGGCGCCTTCGCGGCCGGACAGGCGTATGTCGCGATTTCCCGGGTCACGAGGCTCGAAGGGCTCCTGCTCCGGGCCCGGCCCCGCGCGCGCGATTTCTTCGTCAACGAGCGGGTTACTGATTTCCTTGACTATATCCAGGCCGGCGCCGATGCGGGAATCGACGGCTAGGCGGCTAGGCGGCTAGGCGGCGCGGGGTCGCGGCGAGGCGGCTAGCACGCTAGCCGGCTGACCCTCGCGGCCGCGGCCAGGCTGAAGGCCTCGACGCATATCTCCAGGGCGCGCATGGAGTCTCGCTCCATGGGATCGATGCCGAGGCTCAGCTCCACGAGCTCGGCCTCGTAGCGCTCGAGGAAGTCGGCGTCGTAGTCTTGGCCGAGCAGTTTCCTGGAAGCCAGGATGCATAGCTTCCTCTCGGGCATGGGAATGGCTAAAAGCTTCGACTCCAGGCCTCCGAAATAGGCTTCCATGCGTCCACCTCGCTAGCGGGCCTACTTAGCGGTCGGCCTGGCCCGCTGGTAAGAGTATCGGCGATCGCGGCCGCCTGCATTATAGCCGCATGGAGCCGCGCGCCGGGGATAGGACCGGGACTCAGGCCGCCTCCTTGAGGGTCGTCGAGAGGACGGCGCTCAACGCGAGCACGAGGCAGGCGGCGATGAGCGCGACGGTGAACGAGCCGTCGGCTGTGCGCAACGCTTCCATCAAGTAGACGAATATGACCGAGGCCTGGCCGAAGAGCTGGATGAGGCCGTTGGAGGTGCCTTCGGGCGTGGGACGGGCCACCTCGGAGGCGTATTGCATGCCCGTGGGCATGACGCTGGTCAGGAAGAAGCCGAGCCAGGCGGCGGAGACGCACAGGAGCGGGAAGCCGGGGGCGAGCGCGAGGCCGGCGAGGCCCGGTATGGCGAGCGCGAGGCCGAGGCCTATAAAGGGCTTCCGCTTGCCGCTCTTGTCCGACATCGCGGGTAAGATCACGGCGCCGACGACTCCGGCCACGAGCATGACGGCGCCGAGCGTGCCCGCCTCGGCCGGCCCGAAGCCCCTGGGGCGCACTATGGCCTCTATCCAGGTTGTGACCCCGTTGAATACGCCGAGCCCGACGAACGACATGAAGAGGTAGCGCCTGAAGCTGGGCACCGTAAAGGCGTGCTTGAGGCCGTCGAGCATGAGCGATCGCGCCTGGCCGGCGTCGTCGCTGGGCGGCGTGGCGGGGCGCTCCCGCGAGACGAGTATGAAGAGGGCGGCGCAGGCCGCGGAGAAGACGCCGAAGTACAGCTGTATAGTCGGGATGGGAACGCTCGCCGCGAGGGCCGGCGTCAGCACCATGCCGAGCCCGGTGCCGACGAGGTTCGCCAGGGTGATCAAGCCGACGGCGGTGGCCCGCTCCTGGGGCGGGAACCACAGCGCCGGTATCTTGGTCCAGGCGTTGAGGAGGAAGGGCTGGGCGGCGGCGAGCCCCATGGTCGAAACGAATACGAGCGGGTAGCGGGAGCCCGCGAGGCCGCGCGCGATGGCGAAGGCGCCCATCAGCGCCGATCCGAAGCCTACGGTCGCCCTGAAGCCCAGGGTGTCTATGGCCCAGGAGACGGGGATGGACAGGGGGATGAAGGCTATCATGAACAGCATGGACAGGAAGCCTATCTTGAGGTCGGAGACGCCGTAGAACGAGGCCGCCTGGCCGGTGATGGGCGCGTATGAGATCCAGAGGAGCTGGATGGCCAGGTTGACCATCATGAACGCGCCGAGCACGACCCAGCGGTATCCGTAGACCTTGATCGTCTTATTCTCCATCGTCGTATTCCTTCCGCGCGGGCCTTAGGCTATCGTCAAGGCGAGCGCTCTTCGGTATAGTGATGCGCATGGACGGATCTTTATCGACGGCGCCCCGGTGGACGCCCGTCTTCGAGCGAATATCGGACGAGAAGCGGCGGCGCGTCCTCCAGAGCGCCAAGGTCGCCTTTGCCCGCGACGGTTTCGCGGGGACGAACGTCAATCTCGTAGCCGCGGCCGCCGGCATCTCCGTAGGCGCGCTGTACAAGTACTTCAGGACCAAGGCCGACCTGTTCCTGGCCATCGTCGACGAGTACGAATTCCTCCTCGGCGGGGCGCTCGAGAACATATTCTCGTCGGAGCCGACCTTCGCGGGCAGGATAGAGGCGCTGATACGCGCCGCGGTCCGCTCCGCCCAGGACGATCCCGAGCTGCTGCGCATATACGTGGACTGCACCACCGAGGCCCTATCCGGCATGGCCGTCGAGCTTTCCGGCCGCATAGAGACGGTCTCTGCGACGATGTACCGCCGTATGATCGCCGAGGCGGCCGCCTCGGGCGAGATAGCCTCGGACGTCGATCCGGCGTTCGCGGCGTTCTTGCTCGACGACATCTTCCTGATGATCCAATTCTCCTACGCCTCCACCTACTACCGGAATCGCCTGCGCATATTCATAGGCGAGGCGCGCGACGATACCGAGGCAGTCGTCGCGGCCGCGATGCGCTTCATCATGCGTACCTTCGAGCCGCGACTCGACGCGGCGCGTATCATCGCTCCGAGCCCGTAGGGCCGCCTCCGGCCGGGCCGCCTCCGGCTTTCCGGCCGTTGAGGGCGGCGAATAGAGGCTTGTTCCTCTCGTACAGCCGCTTGAACACCGCGAAGCGCTCGCCGTACAGTCCCGCCAGCTCTTTCCTGGGCTCGTAGACGGCCGCCGCCTTGACGATGCTCTTCGCGCTGGCCAGCGAGCCCAGGAGGCCGAGGCCCTTGGCGCACAGCAGGGCCGCGCCGAGGGCCCCTGAGTTCTGGGGGGAGTCTACCGTCTCGACGACCTCGCCGAGGACGTCCGCCATGATGCGGGCTATCGAGCGCGATCGGGCGCCGCCTCCGACGAAACGCACCGGTCCCCGGGCCGCCGTCCTGCGCCGTATCGACTCGAGCTGCCAGCGGTTGTGCATGGCCACGCCCTCGGCTACCGACTTGATCATGGAGCGCTTGCCCGTGCCCAGGCCTATGTTGAAGAAAACCCCGCGGACGTTCGGGTCCTCGAAGGGGGAGCGGTTGCCGTGCAGCCACGGCGCGAACAGCACGCCGTCGGAGCCGGGCGCCACCCGGTCTATCGACTCGTCAAGGAGCTCGAACAGGGAGGCGTAGCGCGCGTCGGGATCCTCGGCTGCGTTGCGGGCGCCCAGGTAGGCGCCGACCTCGTCGAGTACGAGGTGGTCGCGGACCCATTCCATGCACTTGCCCGACGTCTCCTGCTCGGACATGTAGTTATAGAGGCCACGGCGCGCGCCCATCACGGAAGCTATCATCGCGTCGGTGTCGACTATCCTGCGCTCGGCGACCGCGGAGACCCATCCCGAGGTGCCCATGTAGACGTGGACGTCGCCCGGCTCGACCGCGCCCGAGCCCAGCCCGACGAGCGACAGGTCCCCGCCGCCCCCGAACACGGGCGTACCCGGGGCCAGCCCGAGATCGGCCGCGGCCGCGCGTAAGAGGGGGCCCACGACCTCGGTGGGGCCTACGACCTCCGGAAGATGGGCCGGGTCGACGTCGAAGAGGCGGCACATGGCCGGGCTCCACGAGCCGAGCCCCTTGCCGTCGAGCCGCTTAGGCCGCGTGTCGTACAGGAAGGTGGCGTTGGCGGAGTCCGGCGTCATCGCGAAGCGGCCGGTCGCCTTGGCGACGAGGTATTCCTTGGCGTCCAGCCAGCGGTGGACTCGGGCGAAGGCCTCCGGCTCGTTCTCCCTCACCCAGTGGTACTTCCAGACCGGGTCCTTGGCGCTGGCCGATACGCCGCCGGCGACCGCGAGGGAGGGAAGCAGCTTGCGAAGGTCGAGCCCCGCGACCTTGATCCCTCCCTCTATGCCTCGGCGCTTCTGGTCGGAGGCTCGCTGGTCCATGTAGCTCATCGCGGGCCTGACCGGGCGGCCTCCCTCGTCGACTAGCACGAGGCCCTGCATCTGGCAGCAGAACGCCGCGGCCCTCACTTCCGCCGGGGCTACGCCCGCGGCTGACAGCACCGTCCGCGTGCCCGCGCCTATCGCGCGCCACCAGTCGTCGGGGTCCTGTTCCGCGCCCCCGTTGGGCAGGAACCGTATCCCGTACTCCATGGTGGCGCTAGCCTCGAGCCTGGCCCCCGCGCCCGAGAAGCGGTACAGGCATGTCTTGGCGCCCGTAGTGCCTATGTCGTACGCGACGACCAGGGCCCCGTCCCCGGGGGCGCTCACGACCGCGCGCCTTTCTTCAGCTTGGAATACTTCCGCAGGTAGACCTCGTGCATGATCGCGGCCTCGAGGCGCGGGAGGCTCTTGGCCCCGCCCAGGAACTCCGCCTCGACGAAGGCCCGGCAGCCCTTCTCGACTATCTGCGCGCACAGTATCGCCTCGTCCGCCGAGCGGCCTATCGCGACCGCGCCGTGGTTTGCCATCAGCGCGGCCATGCGTCCGGACATGGCCCGTAGCACGGTGCGCGCCATCTTCCTGCTGCCGGGCAGGGAGTAGTCGGCGACCCGGATCGACGGGCCGACTATCTGCGCGAGGTCGTCCAGTATCGGCGGCACCTCGCGCCGGGCGGCCGCGACGGTGGACGCGCTCATGGAGTGAGTGTGGACGACGGCCATGGCCTCGCCCCTGGTCCTGTATATCTCCATGTGGAGCGTCTTCTCCGACGACGGCTTGCCGCCGCGGGCCTCGCCGGTCCTGAGGTCGACGACGACGATGTCGCTCGCCTCCATGGTCGAGTAGTCCGTGCCGCTCGGCGTTATGGCCATCTCCGAGGCCGAGAAGCGCACCGAGGCGTTGCCCCAGGTGCCCGCCGTCAGGCCTAGCTCTACGAGGCGCAGTCCCATGGCCCTTACGGCCTCCTTGGCTTCCTGTTCCGTCATGCTAGGCCTTCTTGACCTGGGCGGCCGCTACGTTATCGAAGACGCGCGAGAAGCGGGCTATAGCGTCGTCGACGACGGCGTCCGTATCGGCCGCGCTCGTGTACATGCGGCTGCCCGCGAGCGTCACGAGCCCCTCGGCGGCGTAGGCGGCCCCGTAGCCTTCCATCATCGCCTTCCTGGCCTTTATCTCCTTCAGGACCTTGACGATCTTAAGCATGTCCATCTTTATGAACATCGCGCCGACCGTCTCCAGGTGGCATATGGAACCCTGGTTGTAGGCGACGAATGGCAGGCCCCTCTCGGCTATGGCCTTCTTAAGGCCCGCGCAGAGGCGGTCGCCCGCCCGTCCCGCGACGGCGCAGGCGTCCCGCTTCTCTATCTCCTTGAGCGTGAAATAGCCGGCCGCTGCCGACAGCGGGTTGGCCGCCATCGTTCCCCCGACGTAGGCGCGCTTCTTGCCCGACTCGAGCCCGGCGGCCATGCGGAGTATCAGGTCCTTGCGCCCGCCCAGTCCGCCGGCGGAAGGGTAGCCGCCCGCTACTATCTTCCTGAAGGTCGTGAGGTCGGGCGCTACGCCGAAATAGCCCTGGGCGCCCTCAAGGCCTACGCGGAACGCGGTGACCACCTCGTCGAACACGAGGAGAGCTCCGTACTCGTCGCAGAGGGCGCGGACTCCCTTGTTGTAGTCGAAGGCCACGGGCCTGGTGCCGGACTCAGGTCCCAGGGGCTCTATGAGCACGCAGGCCGTGCCGCCGCGCAGGCGGTTCAGCCGGAGGACGCGTTCGAGGGAGGCGAGGTCGTTGGGCGCCGCCTCGTCGGTCAGGCTGCTCGCGCGCGGAGGTATGCCGTGCGCCTCGAAGCGGCCCGTCTTTGGTATCTTGAGGCTGAAAACGAGCTGGTCGCTCCAGCCGTGGTAGGCGCCGCCTATCTTCACGACGCGCTTCTTTCCGGTGGCGAGGCGCGCGACGCGTATTGCCGCCATCACGGCCTCGGTGCCCGAGCCGAGCATGCGGAACATCTCTACGGCGGGCATGTGGGAGCATATCTCCTTGGCCAGCTTAAGCTCGAATTCGTGGAACAGCCCGGTGGACGGCCCGACGCTCTTAAGGACGTCTATGACCTGGGCCCGGACGGCGGGGTCGTTGCTGCCGAGGATGGTCGGCCCGCCCGCCTGGAGGAAGTCGATGTAGCGATGCCCGTCGACGTCGTGGAGGTAGGGCCCTTCCGCCCTTTCGATGACGAGGGGGAACGGGTAGTTGAAGGCGAGGTTGTGCTGGACGCCGCCGGGGATGAAGCGCTTGGCCTCGTCGACCATGGCCTTGGACGCCGGGCATCCGTCGAAGAAGGCCAGGTAGCGCTTCATGGCCTCGTCCCGCAGGGGGACGGGCGGTAGCGCCATCAGCGCGTCGAGCCTAGCGTATATATCCTCGACGTCGTGGTATTCTCGTATGCTGTACGACATGGAATTCTCCTTATCTAGAAAGTGAGCGGCCACTCACCGATAGTGTAAAACGATTTTCGGCTTTGTCAATAAAAAACGCGCCGATCGCGTAACCGATCGCGGGTCTTCAAGGGCGAGACAAGGATGCAGCGAACGGAAAGCGGCAAGGGAGATTCGGGGGGGTGAGGACGCGCGGGCCGGTTCCGTAGTATCGTCTACGGGAAGCTTCGCGACGCGGTGGCCCGAGGCCGGGCCGGGAAGGTCTAACGCATGATACGATCAATTTACGACTACGTCGAGGCTCAGGCGGTAGAGTACGATTCTCTGGCCCTCGATATATGGGAGCATCCCGAGAAGTCGGGCGAGGAGGCCCGGTCCTCGGCGGTCCACAGGGACAGGCTCGCTTCATCCGGGTTCGCGATTAGGGAGTTCCCCGAGATGGCCTATTCGTTCTCCGCGGAGAAGGGTAGGGGCGGGCCGGTCATAGCTATCATGGGCGAGTACGACGCCCTGCCGGGCATGTCGCAGGCCTGCTCCGCGGCGCGCGAGGCCCTGGTCCCGGGCGGGGCCGGCCACGCCTGCGGGCATAACCTCCTAGGGATAGGCTCCCTGGCGGCGGCCGAGGCGCTAGCGGCCGCCTTGGAGGGGGCCGGCCTCCCCGGCACCGTCAGGTACTACGGCTGCCCCGCGGAGGAGGCGCTCGGCCGCATTCCGCTGGTCAAGGCCGGCCGCTTCGACGACGCCGACGCCGCGCTGACCTGGCACCCGGCCGACGTCAACACGCCGCACCGCTACGCGACCAGCGCCAACGTCGCCATGACCTTCCGCTTCCGGGGTAGGGCCAGCCATGCGGCCATGGCCCCGCACGCCGGCCGCTCGGCGCTCGACGGGGTACAGCTATTCAACCTCGGCCTCGAATTCCTCAGGGAGCACGTGGAGCGCGGCGTCCTAATCCACTACGTGGTTTCAGACGGCGGCGCTAGGCCCAATATAGTGCCCGAGAACGCGGCCACGACCCTGTACCTTCGGGCGCCGACGGCGGAGGCCCTGCGCCTCGCCGCGGCCCGGGTCGTCAAGGCGGCCAAGGGCGCGGCCATGATGACGGAGACCAAGGCGTCGTGGGAGATCACCCACGGCAAGTGCGACTTCATACCGAGCGACGCGATACACGACCGCGTCGCCCGCGCGATGCTGGAGCTCCCGCCCCCGGCGCCGAGCGCCGAGGAGGCTTCCTTCGCCAAGGCCCTGGCGGCGACGGTCCCCAGGCGGGACCGCGAGGCGACGCTGGCCATGATAGGGGCGCCCCTCGGCCTATTGAAGCGGGCGGTGCACGCCGAGGCGGGAGACTTCGGCGCCGGGTACCGCATTGGGGGATCGCTCGATACGGGAGACGTGTCGTATATCGTGCCGACCGGCCAGCTGAACGCCGCGACCTGGCCCCTGGGCATAGGCGCGCACACCTGGCAGTCGTGCGCGGCCTCCGGCTCGAGCCTGGCTCTGAAGCGGATGCGCTGGGCGGCGGCCCTCCTCGCGGAGACCGGCCTCGCCCTCGCGACGGAACCGGGACTGCTCGAGGCGGCCAAGAGGGAGCACTCGGGAAAGAGCCGTCCGTATAGGTCGACGATGGACCTGTAGGCCCGGGGCTAGGCCCTCGGTCCGTGGGGGCCGGGGCTCGCCGGCTTCTGGCGCTTCTTGTCGTACATCTTCCTGTCGACCTGCTCGACGAGGTCGGAAAAGGCCGACGGATCGTCGAAGGCGATGATCTCGGCGCCGTGGGAGAACGACAGGCCGTAGCCGGCCCCGCTCCTGGCGTTATGCGCTTCGACGTTTTCGGTTATGCGGCGCAACAGGCCTTCGATCAAGGCCCCGCTCGCCTCGTTGATCCAGAGGATGAACTCGTCGCCGCCAAGCCTTCCTAGGATATCTCCCTCGCGGACGCTCGAGTAGACGATCCGCGCGAAATCCTTGAGCGCCCTGTCCCCTTCCTTATGCCCGAAGGTATCGTTGATGAGCTTGAAGCCGTTCAGGTCGAAGTAGACGAGCGCCGAATTGGCCTTCTTCCTCCGGGACATACTGATACCCTGGGTCGCGAGCCGTATGAAGCCCCTCCGGTTGGCGACGCCCGTCAGCTCGTCGACCTGGGACTGCGACAGCGCGCAGAGCTCCCGCTCCGTCAGCCTAGCCAGGTCGTCGAGTACCGATAAATCCAGGTCGCTTCGCTTCCGCGGCTCCGTATCGATGAGGCAGAGCGTCCCGATCTTCCTGCCCTCGACGCGCAGGGGGCGGCCGGCGTAGAAACGTATGCCCGGCGAGCCGACGACCAGGGGATTGTCCCGGAACCGGTCGTCGAGCAGCGCGTCCTCTATGACGAAGACGCCGTCCTGCAGTATGGCGTGGCCGCAGAACGATACCTCCCTCGAGGTTTCCGGGACGTCGAGCCCGACGCACGACTTGAACCATTGCCGGTTCTCGTCGACCAGGCTGACCAGGGCGATCGGTACCTTGAAGACGCGGGACGCGAGGCGGGTCAGCAGGTCGAACCTGTCCTCGGCCGGGGTATCGAGAATGCGCAGGTCGCGGAGCGCCGACAACCGGGCGCCCTCGTCCTCCGGTATCGCCGGGGCTATCATGGTCCCTCCGTTAGGCTACGTATCCTGAGCGCTAGCAATCGGGCGCCGTCCTAAGTACGGTATCGAGCGCGACCTCTATCATCGAGTCGAGCGACCGTTCGCGCTGAGCCGCGTCCATGTGCAGCCCCTTGAGCCGGAGGTCCGAGACGGCGAACATCGCGAGCGCCTTGCCGCCTAGATAGGCGGCGTTGCAGTACAGCGAGTACGCCTCCATGTCGGTGGCCACGATGCCCATCCTCATCCACTTGAGCCAGACCTGGTCCTCGGCGTGGTAGCGCGAGAACTGGTCGAGGCACACCGTGTTGCCGACGGCGAAGCGCCTGCCGAGGGCTCGAGCCGCGGCGACGCCCGCCTCGAGGAGGCCGAAGTCGGGGATGGCCGAGAAGGTCCCGCCCAGCCCGTACTGCTCCGCCCACGACGAGGCCGTGGACGAGCCCTGGGCGAAGACGACGTCCCCGAGGCTCATGTCCTCCCCGAAGCCGCCGCAGGTGCCTACGCGGATTATTCGCCGTACGCCGAAGGCCGAGAACAGCTCGTAGGAGTAGATGCCCATGGACGGGATGCCCATGCCGGAGCCCATGGCGGACACGGGAACGCCCTTCCAGGTCCCGGTGAAGCCCAGCATGCCGCGCACCGAGTTGAACCGGACGGGGTTCTCGAGGAACCTCTCGGCGATGTACTGGGCGCGTAGCGGGTCGCCCGGCATCAGTACCGACGGGGCTATGGGCCCCTCGGGCGCGATGTGCGGGGTCGACGCGGCCCCGGCTGCCCCGGCTCCCGTCGCTCTCGCGGAGCCCGAACCGGTCGAAGCCGCGATAGCCTTCTTATAGTCGCTCATCTCGTTCCCCTCTCGAGCTCGGCTATGACGCCCGAGCAGCTCGCCGCTATGGCGCGCATGTCGGCCTTGGCCGCGGCCTCGTCGACGCCTCTCATGCCGGCGCCGTCCTTGACGACGCGCCCCCCGACGAACACGGTATCCACGTTATGCGGCCTCATCGCGTAGGCGACCGCGGCGTACCAGTCGTAGACCGGCGCCATGTTGAAGGCGTCCGCGTCCACCAGTATCATGTCGGCCTTCTTGCCCGGCTCGAGGGATCCGGTCACGGAGCCGAGGCCGAGGGCCTCCGCCCCTCCGAGGGTCGCGGCCCTGACGGCGTCGCGGGCGGGCACCGCCTCCCGGTCCAGGGCCAGCACCTTCTGCATCTTGGGGAATAGCCCGACGACGCCTTGCATGTCCATGCCGTTGCCCGATATCGGACCGTCGGTAGCGAGGCCCAGCCTGACGCCGGCCTCCGAGAGGGCCCCGGCCGGGCATATCGGCCTGCCGGACTTGGCGTTGGAGGCCGGGCAGTGCGCGACCGACATGCCGCTCTCCGCGACTATCCCTATGTCGTCGTCGTCGAGGTAGACCATGTGCGCCCCCACGAGGCCGGGGTACAGGAGCCCCTCCGAGCGGAGGTAGCGAATGACGGAACCGTGGGAGGCCCTGAAGCGCGCGTTCTCGGGCGCCGTCTCCGCTATGTGCATGAGCGCGGGCAGGCCCTTCCCCTCGGAGACGCGGCGTATCTCCCGGAGGCGGTCGGGGCCCACGGTGTAGGTCGCGTGCGGCGCCAGGCAGGGCGTGACGAGCTCGTCGCCCAGCCACTCCCCTATGAAGCGGAGGCCGTACGCGATGCCGCCGTACGGCTCGGGCGCGTCCGGGGCCGGGAAGTCGACGACCGTCTCGCCGAGCACGCAGCGGAGCCCGGCCTCCTTGGCCGACTTCGCGACCTCGTCCTCGAAGTAGTACATGTCGGCGAAGGTCGTAGTGCCGGAGGAGGCCATCTCGACGAGGCAGTACCTCGAGGCGGCCCGGACCAGCTCCCTCGTAACGAGCCGCTTCTCCAGGGGGAACAGGTACCGGCCCAGGCGGTCGCGCATGTCCTCGCCGGCGCTCCGGAAGGCGGCCATCGCGACGTGGGTATGGGCGTTGACGAAGCCCGGCATGAGGAGCCGGCCGCCCGCGTCCACGGCGCTAGCCGCCTCCCAGTCGTCGCGTTCCGCCATGGGGCCGACGCCGGCGATGGCGTCGCCCCTGACGGCCACGAATCCCGGCTCGTGGACGCGCCACTCGGCGTCCAGGGTCAGGACCGCGGCGTTCTCGACGACGAGGTCGCACGTCACCGTCCCGCGCCCCTCGAGAACAGCCTGAGCTTCCTCGCGGCCTCGCGCTTGTCGCGGATGAGCGTGACGACTATGAAGCCGACGATCGTCACCGCGTACGGCAGCGCCTGGATCAGCTCCGGGGGCAGGCCTACGTTCTGGAGGAACGTCGCCATCGCGTCGGTGATGCCGAAGATGAGCGCGGCGAAAATCGACCCGACCGCGGTGCCGCCCGCGACGACCTGGGCCGCGTTGGCGACGTAGCCGCGGCCCGCGGAGATGCCCGAGGTGAAGTTAGACGTGTAGCCCATGGACAGGAAGCAGCCCGCGAGGCCCGCGAGCATGCCCGAGACTACGAGCGTGAAGAACTTGATGCGGTTAGGGTCGATGCCCGCGGCGCGGGCCGCGTCGACGTTCTCGCCGGTCGCGCGGATCCGCCGGCCTATGGTCATCTTGTTGAGTATGACGTGGACGACTATGACGGCGACGATGGAGACGTAGATGATGAAGTTCTGCCCCGACAGGACCTTCCCGAGCCACGGTACGTCGGCGAGGAAGGGGATGCGTATCACCGGCAGGGTCTTGCTGGCCAGCGACGAGCTGATGCCCTTGTCCCCCGTGATCGAGAAGAGGGTGAACACGGTGCCGCCCGTGGACAGCAGGTTGAGCGCCACGCCGACGAGGACGGCGTTGGCGTCCAGCTTGAGGGCGAAGATCCCGAGCACGAGGGCGATGGCTACCCCGGCGGCCATGCCGGCGAGGAGGCCTATCCACGCGCTGCCCGTGGCCGCGCTCGCGAGGACTCCCACGAGGGCGGCCCAGAGCATCGATCCCTCCAGGGCCATGTTCTTGATGCCCGCCTGCTCGGTGATCACCGCCCCGAGCGTGACGAGGAGGATGGGCGCGGTGGAGCGCACGACTATGAACCAGTAGTTGGAGGAGCCGAACACTCCGGCTATGAAATCGAGCATCATAATCCTCCCGCCGCGACGGCGCTCTTGGACGAGGTCGCGAGCGCGGTCCTCTTTAGCCTGCGCGCCTTGAAGTAGTTGACTATCTTGTCGGAGGCCAGGATCAGTATGATCATTCCCTGGAGCAGGGTGATGAACTCGAACGCCACGTCGCCGCGCCTGGACATGAAGTCCGCGCCCACGCGCATGTACGCGAGGAAGAACGCGGAAAGCGGCACGAACTTAGGGTTCTTGCGCGCCAGCATGGCGACTATGACGCCGTCCCACGCGTATGACGGGTTCATCTGCCAGATGAAGGCCTTATAGAGCCCTGCCATCTCTATCGCGCCGCCGACGCCGCCTAGGAAGCCCGATACGAAGTGCGAGTACAGGATAACCGTCGGCACCGACAGGCCGGCGTAGGCGGCGAACTTCTGGTTGGCGCCGATCAGCCTGATCTCGAAGCCCCACTTCGTGCGGTACAGGAATATCGATACCAGCACCACGAAGGCGGCCGCGATGATGAAGCCCGCGTGGAGCTGCGTGTTCGGCACGAGGCGGGGCAGGAGGAAGGTCTGCTTGAACGGCAGGGAGGATAGGATGGTCTGGTTCCTGTCGCGCAGGAAGTACAGGATCACGAAGCTCCCCACGAAGTAGAACACGTAGTTGAGCATCAGCGACGATACCAGCTCGTTGGCCCTCCACCGTATCTTGAGGATGGCGGGCAGGAGGCCTATGAGGCCGCCTACCGTACCCGCGGCCAGCATCGCCACGAGGGGGTGTACGCCCGCCGGCAGGCTCAGGTTGACGCCTATGGCCGTCGCGACGACCGCCCCTATATAGAAGGACGAGTCGACGATCAGCGACATGTGCTTCGACTGGTAGATGATGCAGAGCGCGAGGCCCGTGAAGGTCAGCGGCACCATCGCTATCATCATGTAGTAGATGTTGTACGTGCGGAGGAACGGCCCGAGGAGGAAGTTCCTGACCGACTGCGAAGGCTCCTTGCTGACCAGGAATATGAGCCCCACGCCGGCGAGCAGCGAGAACAGGGCCGCGAAAAGGGTCACGAGGGCCGGCTCGAGGGCGTCCCTGTCGGTGAAGAACATCGCCATCTTCCCGGCTAGGCCGCGCTTCTTAAGATGCTTATCCATGGAGGACCTTCCTGATCTCAGTTTCGTCCTGGCGCTTGACGCCGAGCATGAAGAGGCCTAGCTCCTTGTCCGTGACGGCGGACGCGTCCGGGAAGTAGGCGACGATCCTGCCGGAGTGCATGACGACGAGGCTGTCCGACAGCGTTAGCACCTCCCCGAGGTCCGAGGATACGAGGAGTATGGCCTTGCCCGCGTCCCTCATCGAGAGGATAGTCCGGTGGATGAATTCTATGGCGCCGATGTCGACGCCGCGCGTCGGCTGGGACACGATGAGGACGTCGGCGGCGGCGGTGAACTCCCTGCCTATGACCACTTTCTGCATGTTGCCGCCCGAGAGGCTGGCGACCGGCTGGCCGGGCGAGGAGCAGCGTATGTCGAAGCGCTTGACTATATCGCCGGCCGCGGCCGCCATCGCGGATCGCCTGAGGAACCCGCCGCCGGTGTACTCGGGGGCCGAGTAGCGGTCGGCGAGGAGGTTGTCGGCAATGCTCGCCGGCAGGGCCGTGCCTACCGTCATGCGGTCCTCCGCCACGTGCGCTATCCCCGCCCTGCGGATCCGCCTCGGCGTGGCGTTGGTGATGTCTGTCCCGCGCTTCCTGACGGAGCCCGTGAGGGTGGCGGCGGAGCCCGTCAGGATGCGGACGAGCTCCGACTGGCCGTTGCCGTCGACGCCCACGACGCCCAGCACCTCCCCCTCGCGCAGCGAGAACGAGACGCGGTCCACCATGGTAATGCCGAAGTCGTCGACGTAGGACAGGTCCCTGACGTCGAGCGCGGACGCTCCCGGAGAGGCGGCCTTCTTATCGACGGTCAGGCGGACCTCGCGGCCGACCATCTCGTTGGAGATGGTCTGCCTGTCGACGTCGCCCGAGTCGTGGGTGGCTATCATCGCGCCGTCGCGCATCACCGTCACGCGGTCGCAGAGCTCGAACACCTCGCCCAGCTTGTGGCTGATGAAGATGATGGTATGGCCCTTGTCCCGGAGGTCCTTGAGCTCGACGAACAGCTCGTCCGTCTCCTGCGGCGTCAGCACCGCCGTCGGCTCGTCGAGGATGAGTATCCTGGCGCCGCGGTACAGCGTCTTGAGGATCTCCAGCTTCTGGCGCATGGAGACGGAGACGTCGACGACGCGGGCCCTCGGCGTCACCTTGAGGTTGTACTTATCCGAGAGCGACTGGGTTATCCGTACCGCCTCCTCGAGGTCGTACATGCCGGACTTCTTCCTCGGCTCGCTCCCGAGCACGAGGTTCTCGGCGAGGGAAAGGGAGGGGACGAGCATGAAGTGCTGGTGCACCATGCCTATGCCGGCGGCTATGGCGTCCCGGGACGATCCGAATCTGACAGGCCGGCCGTCCAGCAGGAGGGTCCCCGAGCTGGGGGACTCCTCGCCGTAGACGATCTTCATCAGCGTCGACTTGCCGGCCCCGTTCTCGCCCACGAGGCCGTGTATCTCCCCGGGCCGCACGGCGAAGTCGACGTGCCTGTTAGCCGCGGTGCCGTTGCCGTAGACCTTGCACAGGTCGACGGCCTCGAGAATCGTATCCACCGGTGTTCTTCTTTCCGGACCAGGCGTCCCGTCGGACAGGTCCTCGGCAGTCGGTCCCGGGCATAGGCCCCGGGACCGGGTTCGAGCGTCGCGGGTATCCGCGGACGAGGCTCGGGCGCGACGGGCGTTCCGTTCAGCCGCCGCGCCCGGGGGAGCTTACTTGTTGGGGTTCACCGCGTCGCGCATCTTGTTGATGTCGTCGGCGCTCATGTCGAAGGCGGACGGGACCTTAGCGGATCCGGCCTTGACCTCGGCTATGATCTTCTCCATGGCCTTCTGGGTGGCGGAGGGGACGGCCGCGTTGAACGGCGCGAAGCCTATGACCCCTTCGGCGACGCCGAGGTAGACCTTCTTGCCGCCGAGGCTCTCCCCGGCCATGAAGCGGTCGAAGATGCCGGAGAGCGTGAGGTCTACGCGCTTCAGGGTCGACGACAGGACGAGGCCGGCCTTGGCGGGCTCCGTCGAGAACATCGAGGCCTGGTCGGTGTCGACGCCGATGGCGTACTTGCCCGTCTCCACCGCGGCGTCGAAGAGGCCGAGCCCGGCGCGGCCGGCGGCGTGGTAGACGATGTCCGCCTTGTACGAGCCGAACTGGATCAGGGCCTGGTCCTTGGCCTTGGCCGTGTCGGTGAACGAGTTGACGTAGTTATAGACTATCTTGACGGCCGGGTTGACTTTCTGGGCGCCGGCGATGTACCCGACGAAGAAGTCGTTGATTCCGGTGATGTCGCGTCCGCCTATGAAGCCTATGACGTTGTCGGCGTTGAGCCTCGGGTCGCCCGAGCCTTTGGTCATGGTCCCGGCGAGCACGCCGGCCAGGTACCCGGCCTCCGAGTTCTTATACTGGATGGAGTAGACGTTCTTGATGTCGCCCTCTACCCAGCCGTCGTACATGACGTAGAGCGTCTTAGGATAGCGCGCGGCGATCTCCTGGACGGCGCTGCGGAAGTTGTTGGAGCAGAATACTATGGAGTAGCCTTCCGCGCCGGCGTCCTCCAGCGAGGGAGCGTACTTGGCGGTGTCCGACCCGAGCTCCGTGTACTTGGTGGTCACCTTGCTGCCGTACTTTGCCTTGATCATGTCTAGCCCGGCCTTGGCCGAGTCGTTGAAGCCCTTGTCCCCGAGAGAGCCGGAGATGAGCAGGAACACGCTCGTGGGGGCGGGCGCGGCCGCGACCGGCAGGGCCAGCGCGAGCGCTAGTAACAGGGCGATCGGTAACGCGATGCGTTTCATTGGTATCCTCCTGGGTATGCCGCTCGAGCCTTTCAGGCTATGCCTCCGGATCGATGCGACAGCTTGAAATCTTATGTCAAAATATCCCCTAATTCAAGAGATAATCGATCATGGTTGTATAAATGATCCCTGGATAGTACTATCCGGAACCGATACGAAGCGCCGGACCGCCCGGCGCCCAAGGAGACGTGCATGGTACGAACGGGGTTGCGAGACGATGTCGAGAAGGCCCTGGCGCTCGGGGCCGACGAGGCGGAGGCCCTCGCGCGGAGGCTCGGAGCCCGGCCCGAGCTGGGGTTCCGCGAGGAGGCGACCGCGCGGGCGCTCATCGAGGAGCTCGCGCCTACCGGCGCCCGTATCGAGACGGGCCTGGCCGTCACCGGCATCAAGGCCGAGCTCGGCCCGGCCGGGGCGCCCGCTATCTTCCTCGTCGCCGACATGGACGCCATACTCACCCCCGGGATAGAGGGCGCGCCAGGCTCGTCGGGCGGGGTCGCCCATGCCTGCGGGCATAACGCCCAGATGGCGGTGATGGCCGCCGCCTTCAAGGCGCTCGCCGCGGCCCGCGTCCACGAGCGCGAGGGCGCGCGCATAGTGTTCCTCGGAGCGCCGGCCGAGGAGTACCTGGAGATGGAATATCGCCTGGGCCTGCGCGAGGCCGGGAGGATACGATTCCTGTCGGGCAAGCAGGAGCTCCTACGGCTCGGGGCCTTCGACGACGCCAGCGTCGTCCTCAAGTACCATTCCATGCCCGACCAGGAGGGCAAGGCCGCGACCGTCAACGGCACGCTCAACGGCTTCATAGCCAAGCGGGCGTCGTTCCTGGGCAAGAGCGCCCATTCGGGGGCCTGGCCGGAGAAGGGCGTGAACGCCCTTAACGCGGCGTCCATCGCCATGCTCGCCATCCACGCCCAGCGCGAGACCTTCAGGGACGACGACCATATACGCGTCCACCCGGTGATGAAGAACGGCGGCCTCACGGTCAATACCGTGCCTGACCTCGCCGTGCTCGAGACCTACGTCCGGGGCGCGTCCTATTCGGCAATCATGGACGCGAGCGCCAAGGTCGACCGGGCGCTC